>Ga0307435_1000011_pt1 | contig 79022 bp, 58 predicted proteins | sample SalMarWE160470MG_FD_202164 | JGI IMG/M metagenome (GOLD analysis project Ga0307435, IMG submission 202164) | Salt marsh sediment microbial communities from the Plum Island Ecosystem LTER, Massachusetts, United States - WE1604-70 | ecosystem: Environmental > Aquatic > Marine > Intertidal zone >... | reverse complement strand
AAAAAACTAATGTTAATAAAAAGAGAAATAGATATAGTTATTTATTATTCTTTTTCAAAGCATTATCCACCAAATTGCAGGGCCATCCTTTTTTTAATAAAATACTTCTTACTATACTCTCTGTAAACCCCTTTTCAAATGCATTTTTAATAAATTCCTCTAAGTTTTTAGCATGTTTTTTCTTCTCTTCGGACTTTAATTGGTTTATATCCCACTCAAATCTGTATATATTTGATCTCTCGGTTAATATAAGCTCCCTTAATTTTCTTATCTCCAGCCATATCACTATCAACGTTATAAACAAAAAGACCCCAAATATCAATAGAAGAGTCCCAACAATAAACAGCAGCTCCATTATTGGCCAGTCGATCCCAAATACATACATTTTTATCCCCTCTTTTTGCCTTTAATCTTCACCTTTTCAGTTAATATAAGCTCTCTTAATTTTCTTATCTCCATCCATATTACTATCAAAGTTATCAACAAGAGAAATCCAAAAAAAAACAAAACCTCCATTATCGGAAAATCAATCCCAAATACATACATTTTTTATTCCCTCTTTTTTGTTTTGTACTCTTCTATTTTTGCGTATATGGCTATTACTATTAGTAATGAGGTTAGTATCAGATATATAAAATTTTTGTTACTCTCTTTCATATCCAAGCTATCAATATTGATTGCCCCCCCGGTTACACTCGATACCTCCATCCCTCTCTTTTTGTCTACAACTATTTTCTTGCTTGACTCATCTATCTTTACACCTTTTCTATACAATCTTACATTTATAGTATATTCTCCGCTCCTTAATTTTTTAGTGTCATAGTACCTTGTTATAATATACTCATTTTCTACATCCAGTGGGCCAATATAATCTAAAATTTGGGTTGTTTTCTCATAGTTTATGTTTAACTCCAGCTCTAACCCGTCAACAGCCTCTTTTCCTTGGTTGTTGATTGTAAATCTACTCACAATCTCATCTTCTGTAAACTCAGAATCCACTGCTAGCATAGGCAACCGTTGTAATCCAACTGGTTCCTTTTCTGTTGTAATTAACTCCCTAATTCCGCATCCCTCAGTTGTAATTGGAGTTGTATCATCGTCAGGGCATGTTCCCATATTTACACAGCTTCTTGTTTTTATTCCACCTACACAATCACTCCACTCACCACACTTCCAATCATAACTGCATGCCTCTGTTGTATCTATACCCTCTTCAATATCTGCTACCTCTCTCACACCAATACCTCCTCCTCCGCTTCCTCCTCTTAGTGAGGGGCATGACCCGCAATCAACAGAACAATCCGAACAACTTTCTGTTATATCACAATCCCCATCTCCGCAAATAATTTCAGCTGCAGAATAGTTTGTAAATCCTTCAATACTAAATCTAAATGTTCCATTAATATAACCCACAATACTGCATTCTGAGCATAAGCTATTATCCTTCAATACCTTGGGGTTAGTAAGGTTAAGGTTGTATAGCGTTAATATAGCACTCTTATTTAACATAGGCAGATTAGCAGAATCTAACGATATCATATTTTCCTGAATTTTTACTTTATCATCCAAATCTGTATAATCATAGTTATTTTCAATATCTACCAGAGTAACGTTCTCTGTGAATTCAATTCTTCCCTTGCCAATTACTCCAAGCTTGAGGTTATCTACATTCAATAAATCAACACTTTTGAAGTCAGTAGTCAACTCTGGGCTAAACTTAGTTGCTTTTGGTAATGGGCAACCATAAATATTTATCAAGTCTATTCCAGTATAAATGGGTTTTAACATACCAAGTTTAGTAATATTTGTATGTGGGCATTTATCAATCGAATTACCTATGCCATCTTCATCATCATCTCCCTCACAATTTACCGTTTCTGTCTTATTCTGATATTTTTTATTAAGAATATGGCAGTCAGAATCCAAAGAAGTGACTAAACAACAGCTTAAATAATTTGTATCAATATAATAGATAGTCCTATAGACAGTTCCGTTAATACATTCACTTTGTTTGACAAAAGGCCCTTCAATATCTTCAGAACAATAATCGCAGTTTACATAAGTCCCGTTATCAGGTGGAAGATTATAAGTTGTACCGCAATCATTTTTATCTATGTAATACTTCATTTTAGTATCATTTATCAAGCATATGCTATGTACATCCTGCCACTTTTCTTTACAGCCTTTTTGTACTATCATCAAATCTGATTGTTTATTTACTGAACTATCCTCCGCTAAATTTGCTATAAAGTAGTATTCTGGGTCTGTCCCAGCATCAGGCTCATATCTTGCTTCCCACCAACCAATTGACTTATTCTTGGTAAATACAGAAGAAAAACCGGTAATATAATCATCTGGTATTAAATCATTTTCATAAATTGAAAAGTTTACTTCCTTGTTTCCACAATTAGTTCCTTCTGCTATTAGATTCACAATCTCTCCCTCTACAGCCGTATCAGTTGACCAATATGCTAAGGTAATGTCGCACTTACCCATACAATTAGTATCATCAAACACACATTTATTCAAAACATAATCACAATAATCAAAAGTGCAATCTATTCCATCATCACAAATTGGTGAGGTACCATTTTGGCAATCCAAATTAACATCACAGTACTCAACTCCATTACAGAATATACCATCATCGCAATGATTATCATTAGGCATATAGTCGCATGAATCTTTATTTTCATTACATACATCATTAGTGCAGCTTACTCCATCATCACAATTTGGTGCTGTTCCAGCTTGACAATCATTCACTAAATCACATCTTTCTTTTCCATTACACCATAATCCATCTAAACATAAGCTGTCATCAGGAGTGTGTGTTATAGTATCTGTCTCTTCATCACAATTATCTATAGTACAGCTCACATTATCATCAATATATGGGGCAACACCAGCTTGACAATCGTTTATTATATCACATATCCCCTGCCCATTACAATACAGTCCATCCTCACACTTAGTATTATCTAATATATGCAATATAATATCATTCTCTTCATCACACGAATCTACAGTACAAGTCACACCATCATCAACTTCTCTGATATCTGCTATACAATCTCCTCCAAAACATCTATCATTTATTGTACACCACAACCCATCATTACATCCATTCTTATCATTCGCTGTATTCTTGCAAGTAAGCTGTGCAGTACAAATATCATCTGTGCATGGATTATTATCATTGCAATCAGAATTTACAGAACACGCACATCCAGAAGTATCATGTTTACATTCTCCAGCATTATCTGTTAAATCAATACCCTCATAACAGCTGTCTATAGTACAACCAATACTATCATCGCAATTAGGAATTACTCCTTTTTTACATCCTAAATTAGCATCACAATACTCTGCGCCATTGCACCACAATCCATCTAAGCATAAGCTGTCATCAGGGGTATGTGTTATAGTATCTGTTTCTTCATCACAATTATCAATTGTGCAGCCTATATTGTCATCAATTATAGCTTTAATTATCTTTTTACAGCTTCCATCTAAACAAGTCTCTTCTCCATTGCAGTATAACCCATCTCCACAAATCATCCCATCCACCCTATCCAAGCAACCATCGGTTCCTAGTGTGCAATTATAAGTTAAATTTCCATCACAGAAGCTTCCTGCTTCTAAGCAGCCGATATCGTTTGTGCAGTTGTAAATAATGCCACAGAACTCAGCAGTTCCCCCTTGGCTACAATAGATTTGCTGGATTTCTACTTCGCTTAAAGTTCTATTGTAAATAATGACATCATCCATTAATCCATTGAAATAATTACTACCATCAGCATATCTCCCTATATTGAGATTAGATTCTATATCTGGAGCACCATAACTTCCACTGTTGTCTGTATCCTCACCCACCAAATAACCATCAACATAAATTTTCCCTGTTCTAGGGTTATCCCTTAATGCAATAACATTATGCCATTGTCCATCATTATACTTTGATGAAGATGTCATTTTTTGCTCATCACCGCCACCAGTAAGGTATTTAAATTGAACAGCACCTGTGTTTAATATGTTCAATCTGTAATAGTCATTAAAACTTGGATGGTATGCACTTACGAATGTTCCTACCGAATTTGAATTAGTCTTAAACCACAATCCAAAAGCGAAATTCTTGCCTCCAAAATCAAAAACACTTCCATCTCCTGCAGGAACACTAACATAGTCCCCGCTCCCGTCCAGACTCAAAACACTACCCCTTTCCACGTCGCTGACTATACTTGCACCATCCATCAACGTCCCATCATTGATTCCCATTTCATCGTTTGCATTTCCTTCAAACATGTACCAAGAAATAATGCCTTTAAGATAAGTGAGGCATTCTGTTGTTCCTTTGCAATCTGTATCAGTACAATCCAAGAATCCATCACAGTCATTATCCACCCCGTCAGAGCAACTCACTTCAGTCCCGCCGCAATCCGAATCTATGGCATCTGTACAGCCATCACAATCATTGTCATAGCTATCTCCGCAGCTCACCTCGGTTTCCTCATAATTGGAATTCCAGTTTAGATAAATTAAATTATCGCATCCAAGCCATCCCTTATTAATACAATTCTCTTTGCTTCCCTGGCAGACTCCTAATTGTTTTTCACATGATTTCTGCTCTCCTTCGATACAAGGGCAATCCCAAAGGCAGGTTTCAGGATTTTCATCCCCATTACAAAACCCATCGCCGCAATAAGGGCTTGAAAGACAATTATATTGACATTGAGAACAATCATAATGCCAATTATTTATTGCATCATAAGCCCAGACACAGCTATAAGTTTTTCTATAAGCATTCCACACGCTATTGGCAAAACTGCTTCCATAACTACCAGTATCTTTATTTTTTCCATGTGATTTCGGAGCTCTTCCAATACCGTCACTCTCGTCAGTGTCATGAATACACTCTCCTGGGTTGTTCGGATCTGGTCCAAACGTAACAGTATAGTTATCATAAGGAGGTCCTTTACAGCAGCCGCTTCCATCAGGAGGTGCACATGGATCTGGCTGTGTCCAGATTCCAAAATCAGCATACCTGTCTGAAAAGTCATGGAAAGCCTCGTCATTCCATACACTTCTCACTTCAGGCATTAACCTAACAGCAAGAGATGTTGCTTTCCAGGGTTGAGAAAGACAACATCCAAGATAAGTTGAACCAGGAACTTGTGACCCATCTATATATCCATAGGGATCTTTAAAGGTTTTTGAACCAGATGCCGAGTTATCTGCAAGCTTTAGCCAGTAACTATATTCACTGCCATCTACCTGAGCCCAAAGTGCAATCCCTATTCCATCATTCGCTTTTTGGCTAAACCTGACCCCATTATTTTCTCCAAATGTTTTACTATCTGCACCTGTTTTGCTTACAGTATTTTTCATTTCCTGCTCATCCAAGAGAACTGCTGCAAAAGCAATCGGAAGCTTCCTTCCTTCTTGATGCCCTCCATCACCTGGCCAGGAACCGCCATTTTTTAAAATACCATAAAAATCAATACCCATCTGAACATAGTTGATTAAAGCAGGCATCTTATCTTCTATAGGATCGTTTAACATTAATCTTAAGGCGCCGTTAGCATTTCTTATTGCAATATCAGAGCCATAATCAGGCATATTTTGTTTTGGGTGCATAAAACGGCCTGTCCACCCAAGTTTGTGATCTAACTGAACTTTTTGGAATTGGCTTTTAATAGAACTCAAACTTGGAGCATTGGATGTTGGCTCAAGCGAAGGCAACAAATCAGTTCTAAGCTGGTTAACATTATAAGAAATTTTGTCCGTTCCGACATAAGGAGGCCTGAAGCTTCCTTCAGAAGGAGCTTTTTCAAGAATAGTTAAAACAGCTGCAACTTCAAGACAAGGCCTGCAGCTAGTGTCATTAAGTGGCTCTATTGAAATAGATTTAACAATTGATTGATTAGGATAAGCAGTATATGGTAGAGTTGGAACTAACCCTGAACTAAATGTACTAATGCGATAATCAAAACCTTGGCTTGACCCTGGTAAAGGATTTACTTGCCATCCATGATGTTTTCCATCCCACTCGGGTGTTATACTTATTATATTAACAGGCCCAACAACCCAATAATCTCCGTTTGCAAAAGTTCCATATTCATATTCTTTATCAAAATACCATGTTATACCATATTGTGAAATATTATTTGTTCTGAGCTTTTCAGGAGCTTCAACACAAAACTCAGCATTTCCACCTTGGCTGCAATAAATCTCTTGGATTTCTTGCGTGCTTAATGCTTTATCATAAATTTTTACTTCATCTATTAAGCCATCGAAAAACTCGCTTGTGCCAGAATAGGTTCCAATATAAAGATTTGTGCTTGGAGAAGCTATCTCTCCGCTCCAGCTATTTGAGTGAACTGAAACTCCATTGGCATATACTTTGATTGTAGAGCCGCTGTAAGTTAAAACAACATGGGTCCAGTCATTTAATGGGATTATAGGACTACTTACAGTTGCAGTTACTGTATCTCCCTGATTATTTTTTAAATAATACCATATTTTTCCTGAAGTAGTCATCCTTATCCTATATGCATTGTTACCTTTGCTTATTATATTTTGGTTGCTGGCTCCATAAGATGACGGCTTTACCCATGACATGAGAGTAAGCTCAGACATTCCTTCGTGTTCGCTATGTACTCCAAAGTTAAGATAACTATCCCCATTAAAAACACCTGCAGAGCCAACCTTCCCTGCTGAATAATCCTCTTTGTTATAAGGATTCCAAGAACCATAAAACTCATATTTAGATAGGTCATTTATATTATTATCAAAATTTAGATAGAACATAAGCTCAGGAACAATGGAATCATCAACAGTAATCGTCATATTATACCTGATTGTTTTCCCATCATTATCAGTAACACTCAACACAGCAAGATAATTCCCCTCGCTGGAGTATCTGTGTGCTGTTGTTTCTCCGCTTCCAGAAGCTCCATCACCGAAATCCCACATATAACTTGCGATGATGCCGTCATAATCCCTTGAAGATGAGGCATCAAAACCAACATCCAAAGGAGATGGCCCTGCTTTAGGAGTTGCCTTAAATTTTGCAACAGGATTTCCGGTTAAAATCTCCTGCCAGTTATCATGATACCATATTAATCCAAATATTCCTGTTTTGCGTAATTGTGATGTTAAACTGTATGAGTCATCTGAGCCCTTTTCATTCTCTGTTTTTATCATGGCATCATAGGCTGTTTGAGCCAGGTCAGGATACATCTCATTTACCACGCATAGTTGCGGGAAATAGTTAGAACCAATAGTATCTAAGGAATTAACTTTTACAAGACACAATTTTCCATTAATAGAGTTATTAAATAAAGCCTCAAAGTGAGGGTAAGTATCATTAAGCTTGATTTTCATGACATTATTTATTATGACAAAAATATGCCCCATCGAGACCCATTGAAAATATCCCCATTTGAGAAATTCATCAAATGAGCCGATAGGCGCTATTTTTAGCTCTACAAGGTCAGCGTCTATGTTAGTAATCTCTCTTGTCTTGGGTTCGCTGTTTACCAGCTCATGAGGTAGACCGTATCTATGGGCTTGATTTGGATAACCATATAATTTATTATCCTCGCTGTAGAATGCTTGTTTCCATGTTACCGGATAATCTGGATAGGGAGTATATTCATAAATTGCAGGGCTTCCGTCAAAACCGCTTGTCCCATAATAATTAGTATTATAGCCTGGCATAGCTAATGCAGCAATGAAGCTCCCTGTTTCCCTTGCACTTCCCCATCCTCTGCTGACACCAGTAGTATAAAGGCCGTAATAATCACCAAGCTGCATAAGTGATTCAACAACATGCCTGGCTAGAGTATCTCTTATTTTATAATCTTCAATAGGGGTTATTCCATTTTCATAATCCTCTGATTTATACTCTCCAATTAATAAGTCATATGTAAGGGCAATATCAATGATTATATCTGCATCATAATAACCTCTGTAAATTATTTCCAGGGTAGGGTTTGGCTTTCCGGTTATATCTCCGAACCCTAAAGGGTCTATTTTTCTCACATTGTCCAATAATCTTCTTTTAGCATTGTAAGCGTAATCAAGAGCATTATTAATCCCTTCTATTTGAGTGATAAAAGCATAATTTATTGCTCCTTCCCCGGTCCTTTCGCCTTTCCCGAAACTAGAACTTCCTGGATTTCCACTTTTTAAACTTGAGTAATAATCTTTATACAATTCTCTTTCAGGTTCTGTTGAAAATACCCGCTCTCTTATTCCTTTTAATTCTGCATCATCTTTCCATAAAAGATAGCCGTGATTTTCTCCTGCACTTGGATATCCCGGATTCTTAATTATTTTTCTTGTCTTGTGATAACTATTATCATAATAGTACTCTAAAATATGCTCTCCATTAGATAAAGAATTGGAATTTATTAGGCCTGTATATTTTTGGAAAGCTTGACCATCAAATCTGTAGTAAACAGAGTCAGAATTCATTATATTAATCAATTCTATATTTACATCATCTGTAAGATAAGTTGTTTGGGTATGTATCTTGGGAACCCTATAAATATTGGGAGGGGTTGTATAATACTGAGAATCATTGGCAAGAGTTTTAAAAGCTATTAAAGGAGTTTTCGGATTAACAACAAAAAGAATTGATTTTCCATCGCTTGCAAGTTTTTCAGATACGCTTAAAATTCCAGGATCCTCCCCCCACTTGTCAGCCAGCCAGTAATCATCATCAGCAAAGGAAATTGTATGCCATTCATCTCCGAATTCATCCATTATCCCCTTCCTATCTCCTGTGGAACCTAAGACATTGATTCCAGAATCCTGCTCGGTTGTAACATATTTTATAGAGCCAAAGCTAAAAGGCATTTCATAATATGGGTATCGATTAGTAGATGACGATATACTAGACCAAAGACCATAATCATAATAGAAATCAACTTTATATCTTATTATCCCCTCATCACCTGAATTTGGAACACCATCTTCTCCATTTGCTCCAATATCTAAACAAAAATAATTATTATTAATAGATGTAATTTTCCCAGTACAATTATTATCACTGCTGCTCCTTCTCTGTCTTAAATTCCTTTCATTATGCTCCATGATTATCGGGGTCTCTGCCTTAATATAAACAACCTTATGGTCATCAACAGCTTTATCATACCAGAAATACTCTTCAGCATAATCTTCTCTAGGGGTCCCGTTAAACAAGACACTTATCCCTGAATTCCAGTTTGTTGGGCATTCAAATCCACAATTTCCTCCACAATCAATTCCTTCTTCAGTTCCGTCTTTAACCCCATTTGTACAGGAAGAAACCTCAACACAAAACTCAGCACTTCCCCCCTGGCTGCAGTAAATCTGCTGGATTTCTGTTTCTGAAAGAGAACGATTGAAAATCATAACATCATCTAATAATCCATTGAAATAACGTCCACCTCCCCCTCCTATTTCGGCATTCCCTGACATTGAATAGGATGTGGCGTAGGAATCGCCGGTAGTCATAATCCCGTCAACATAGGGCCTTGATCCCCTGACCCAGCATATAGAATGCCACTGCCCATCATTATAAGTATTAGCGGTTCTTGGCATAGAGCCCGACGTGACAGTCACAGCAATTATTTTTCCATACCTGCTATTGAGCCTCCATTTGTAAGTGTTTGAAGCTCCGCCCGTTATTATTATTGCACCCTGCCCACCCGTATCATCTGTCGTGTATTTAACCCAAACACAAACACTTGTTTGATGGTCGAACATAGGATTTTTCCCTAAATCAATATAATCATTGCTTCCATCCAGGCCCAAAACATTGCCTCTTTCCTCATCACTGACTATGCTTGCACCATTCATTAGTTTCCCGTCATTAATTCCCATCTCATCGCTTGCATCTTCTTCAAACATATACCAAGAAACAAGACCTTCAAGAGAAGCAGGACAATCTGCCATTCCCTTGCAATCTATATCAACACAATCAAGCAACCCATCACAATCATTATCTATCTTGTCAGTGCAACTAGTTTCTGTTCCAACTTGACATTCAGAATCCTGGCAGTCAGTAAACCCATCGCAGTCGTCGTCCATCCCATCAAAACAGTTTGTCTCAGTCCCTCCTTGGCAGTCAGAATCCTGGCAGTCAATAAATCCGTCGCAGTCATCATCTATCTCATCGAAACAGCTTGTTTCAGTCCCTCCACAGTTTGAGTCTATGATGTCTGTACAGCCATCACAATCATTATCATAACTATCGCCACAGTTTATTTCATTTTCCTCGTAATTGGAATTCCAGTTCAAATAAATCGAACCATCACATCCAAGCCATTCGCTATTAATGCAGGTTTCATTGCTTCCCTGGCATACCCCCATTTGTTTTTCGCACAATCTCTGCTCCTCCTCAACGCAAGGGCAGTCCCAGGAGCAAACTGCATTTGTCTCATTTCCATTGCATTCTCCATCTCCGCAATAAGGGCTTTGGAGACAATTATATTGGCATTGACTGCATTCATAATACCGATTGTTTGCCATATCATAAGACCAGATGCAGCCGTATTCCTTTCTGTATGTGTCCCACATGGTATTCGCAAACGCTGAATCATGAGCGCCCTTTCTATTGGGGTCACCTGCAACCCAAACATACATCCACCAATCTTCATAATCGAACAAAGCATTATGGTTCCAAAATTCTTTGGCGTTCATAATATGGGCCGATAAAACTTCTCCAATCCATGACTGGGAATTACAGCACGACCTATAAGAAGTTTGGCCATAATCACCAAGACATGCTCTAATACCCCACACTGGATCGCCTTCCTTTGTTAAAGGGTCATAGTATTTTTTACTGGAATAATATTCCGGATAGTTGTTCAATATCCCTTGAGTCAGATAAAAGGTTTGGCAATCCTCCTGAAAGGTTGCCGGGTCAGGGTAGGTATTGCCAATATTTTTCATATCGTCATTGTCTAACATTATCCCAGCAAAAATAATCGGCCATTTTCTTCCAGACATGTGGCCTCCATTAGCAGGCCACCTTTGCCCGTTTTTCAACAGGCCATAAAAATCTATCCCAAGCTGTACATATCTTACAAGCAGGGTTTCTTTTTCTTCAATTGAAAAATTAAGTAATAACATTAGACTTCCAACCCCAACATCCCTGGCTATATCTGCACCATAACCCGGCATATTGTCCTTAGGATGAATACCTTTTCCTGACCAGTCATATTGATGGTCAAGCCATACCCTTTCAAATTTTTTCGCAATATAACTTAAGCCTGGGGTGTTATCTACCGGAATCAAACTCGGAAGAAGCTCTCTCTTCAAATCTGAGCTTAAATACAATGGTTTTTCAGTCCCAACGTAGGGAGGCCTGAAGCTGTCAGCAGGTGGAGGTTCTGAAAGAGTTGTTAATACGGCAGCTGTTTTAAGTTTCTCCTTCCCCTTTTCAGCAGATTCTGAAGTGAAAGATATATCTTCCCCTAGGCTTATTGTTGAAACAACAGAGGAATTAATGCCTACTGATATAGGAAGTCCGAGATTCAAGCTTTCGCTGAATCCCGCAGCCCTGCTGTCATAGGAATGGCCTTTGCCAGGACCAGTATTTGGGTTTATCATAAACCCGTTTCTTCTAACTTTGTATACACATTTAGATGAAATGCAGTAATTAGTATAATTATATTTTCCCTGGTAAGGCATAGGAAAGTTCGCGCACTTCACTTGGCCTGATGCTGGCCCATTATGTTTGCAATATTCCTCAGTATAAATGATATCAAACGCAGGTTCGGGCTCAATATTTACAATATTAACAGGCCCAACAACCCAATAATCTCCATTTGCAAAAGTTCCATATTCATATTCTTTGTCAAAATACCATGTTATTCCATATTGGGAAATATTATTTGTTCTGAGCTTTTCAGGAGCTTCAACACAAAACTCAGCACTTCCCCCTTGACTGCAATAAATCTGCTGGATTTCAGATTGATTTAAGATCCTACCGTAAATCATAACATCATCTATTAATCCGTTGAAGTAATGTTTCGCATATCCAATTCTTGCATTGCCCGAAACACTATAAATGGTGCTAAGAGTGTTAGTAGCGTCCCGATACCCATCAACATAAATTTTTCCGGTTCTGGTAGCGCATACAGAATGCCATTTTCCATCGTTGTAAGACGCCTTAGTTCTAGGCGCGGCATAATCTCTGTTCGAAGCCATTATAATTTGTGTGGACCTTACCAAAAGGGACCAGAAATAATTATTCGAACCCCCTCCGCGTACTAAACCAGCATGATGTTCCTGTCCAGCAGCAAAATTTATCCATGTACAAACAGTCAAATTTTGATAGTCAAACATTGGGTCTATCCTTAGGTCAACATAATCATTGCTTCCATCCAGACTCAAAACATTGCCTCTTTCTGCATCGCTGACTATAGACGCGCCATTCATCAAGGTCCCGTCATTAATCTTCATCTCATCGTTTGCATTTCCCTCAAACATGTACCAGGAAACAAGACCTTCAAGAGAAGCAGGACAATCTGCCATTCCCTTGCAATCTATATCAACACAATCAAGCAACCCATCACAATCATTATCTATCTTGTCAGTGCAACTAGTTTCTGTTCCAACTTGACATTCAGAATCCTGGCAGTCAATAAGCCCGTCGCAGTCATTATCTATCCCATCAAAACACTCCGTTTCAGTCCCCCCGCAATCCGGATCCGAGCCGTCCGCGCAGCCATCGCAGTCATTGTCATAGCTATCTCCGCAGCTCACCTCGGTCTCCTCATAATTGGAATTCCAGTTCAGATAAATTGAACTATCACACCCAAGCCATTCGTTATTAATGCAATTTTCTTTACTTCCTTGGCAGATGCCTAATTGTTTTTCGCATAATCTCTGCTCCCCCTCATCGCATTCTGTGAAAACGAATGTCTTGTGCGGAGTTGTGCTTCCTTTTTTATAGAAATTAACTGTAAATGAAGGGCCGTCAACATCAATCGTTGCAAAACCATAAGTTTCAATGCAATAGTCTGTTCTTTTTGGATTGCAGTCATAGAGCCCTGCACCAGCAGTAGCTACTACGAATTCTTCCCATGGATGAGTTACTGCAGGACATCTTGTATCATCCATATGAACATATGCAAACATGTGCTCATGCGCATGGAAAGTTGCAGAAACTATTGGGTGTTTATTTATTATAGATACAACATTTGTATTGCAGCAACCGCTGCTGTTTGGGCAACGGCAGTGTGAATCAACACCAACACAGTAGATTGGCACATGGAAAAATAAAAACGCATGAGTTAATCCTCTGGCTTCTGCGCTGGTTAAATCTTCATCCAGCCATGCTAACTTGTCTGTGGATGTTGGATAGTCTAATCCAACAAAATGAGAGTTTTCATAGTCAAAAGAATGTGTAGTATCTTCCTGCATGAATCTATAATTAGTTGCTCCGACATTATCTGCAGTTTCAGCTAAATCAAAAAGGGACTGCCATAAAGGAGTATTTGTACCCTCATGATTTCCCCTTGTAGGGAAAGTAATATTCAATATCCCGTTGCTGCAATTCCCATCCAGTGCATTCTTCCATACATTCATGAGGGGTTCTGTGAACTCACTGCAAAGGTCCCCAGGGTATATTGTAAATTTAGGATTTAATTTTTTTGCCTGATTAGAAAGCGCTATGAGTGTCTTCTCCCCATAATACACTTTTGTATCACCCCATGCAACAAACATGAATTTATTAAAAGGAACACAATTTCCTCCTTGGCTGCAATAGATCTGCTGGATTTCAGATTCACTTAATGCCCTGTTATAAATCATGACATTATCTATAGCACCCTTCATTTCCCAGGTAGGGTCAAGTAGGCCTGTCTGGGAATTTTTACCATACCAAAGTGCTCCGATATAATTTATACCTGTACCGCCCGTACATCCTACCCCATCATTAAACCAATAAGAGCTGGAAGAAGAAATATCTAAAACACCATCAACATAAAGATAAGTTTTGGTATTATCAACTACTACTGCCACATGATGCCATGAGTTATCGTTTATTGTTGTGGTTCCTGATAAATCAATTAATGTACCAGTATTCACATCTTCTGTATGCCAATTTATTTTCCCATCCGAAGAAACTTTAAATTCATTTTTTGACCTGTATTTATATTCGCCATTGTTTGCACATAAAATACACTGATAACTAGAAGCATTTGTCTTAACCCAGGCTGATATTGTTCCAACCGAATAAGAATCTAAAAAGTCATTAGGCAAATCAACATAATCATTACTGCCGTCAAAAGCTATTACCTGATCCATCATCCCAAGGACAAATTTGGAATTACCCTGAATGCTCCCATTGTTTACAAACGTTTCATCAATAGAATTCTCTTCAAATTTCCAGTAGGAGATATAATCCGAGGGGTAGGCGGTCTGGCAAAAAGGATCCTTTAAGCAATCATTATCTTGGCAATCAACAAGCTGGTCACAGTCGTTATCTGTCCTATCTGAACAGCTTACCTCAGTACCGCCACAATCCGAATCTGCATTGTCTATGCAGCTATCGCAATCGTTATCCACGCTGTCATTGCAATAATTATTTTCGTTCACACCATAAATACCGCAAGAGCAGGAGCAATCACTGCAGTCATAAGAGATAAAGTCGCAGGAGCCCTCCGTGCAACTATTATAATCCCTGTAGTTGTTCCCGTAGCATCCATCCAATAAATCGCAGTTGACACAATCTGGGAAGGAGCCGCATGATTTAATTGTTCCTAAGCAATTTTTTTCTCCAATACATTCACCATCAACACATTCTCCTCCAAAAATGCAATCAGAATCATCAAGACATACACAAGGCAAAGCACCAACAGCAACTTCTGGTTTTCCGTTTACAGAGCCATCACAGATATGGCTTGACATTAAAGGCCTGAAGTCATTCCCTGAGTAATCCACAAAAAAATCATTTTCAGGGTCCCACCCATTGGTTATTGAGCCCCAATCCTGACTGCAACTGGTGCAGTAAACCTTGGAATTATCATTATACCCAGCATTTCCAGGGCAGAAAATAACATTACCAGATGAAATAATATTACTTGGAACACTAACCTTTCCTATTATTAGATTATTTTTAAGTTCAAAACTTCCATCATAACTGCTGTCAGGAGATCCACCACCTATAGCTTCACCATACGAACCACAACCATAGTATCCAGTTTTTACTTCTTTATTATCATATATACTTATTATAGTATTATTAACAAATTTGCTTCCAGAACCTATGCCTCTGGCATTCTCACCATTTCCTTTGTAATCAACTGGCTGGCTCATACCATAAATTAAATTACCTTCGATTGTAAGATTAGTAGCAGCATAGGTATACATCCCAATTCCCCTGTCATAACTATACATTATATTATTTCTAATTATTACACTGCCTGCGCTATTTTCAAGAACAATAGCTCTGCCGTGGAGATAGTCTGGCGGATTTGCTGGGTCACATGGAGGTGGATGTCCTTTATGGTTATAAATGGTATTATTTTCAATTAGAAGGTTGTATACTTTAGACCCTGAATAAATATATATTCCTGATTTTCCTAAATCATGAATTTTGTTGTTGGTTATTTCTACATTATTGCATGTTTTCCACACTTCTATTCCACGGGTTGTGCTAGGCTGCGTTGTATAACATTCTGAAGGTTCTGGATCAGGAGAATAAATGTCGCAATTATCTACTTTTAAATAATTTCCATTAAGGTAAGGAGTAACATCTTCACCTCCATATCTTTTATAATGAAACATTATGCAATTTAAAAATTCCACATAATTGCTGGCACTAACGTAAACAAGACCTTTCTTAGCACCCGAATACGATAACCCTGATTTAGATATAATATTAATTCCATCAAATCTTAAATAAACATTTTTGCTAACCTCATTTTCAATATGTATTTTGCTGAACACTGGTTTATTACCATAATCTAATGCCTTCCATGTTGCCCAGGCAGTTCTTTCAGTATTGTCTTCAAATATTCCATATTCTCCACTCTCCAACAAGAAAGTAATCTCTTCATTAGTATGGGAATTTGCATAAGCTTGAGCTTCACCTAAATTCATTTCATTTCCTAAAGAGCCACTATGAGAGCCTGAACCACTAACAGAAACATAAAATGTATTTTCAGAAATATTTTGCTCCTTACAATCAGGAGCACAGCTTTCAAAAGTCTCATTCCCATTACAAATACCATCTCCACAATAAATCCAAGCATAGTCCCTATATTTATACCACATTGCATTTGCCCAGTTAGAGTCATGATACCCCTCCCTGCTCGCCTCAGCCGCGACCCAGACATCCATCCACCAGTCTTCAAAATCAAATAGAGCATCATGGTTCCACAACTCTTTGGCATTCATCAAATGGGCTGATAAGATTTCAGCAACCCAGCTTTGTGGGTTGCAACACTCCCTGTAGCCTTGGCTGTATCTTGTTGTACCGGGATATTGCGTTTGGCAGGATCTTATGCCATAAACAGCGTCCCCTGGCTGCGGCAAAGGGTCGTAATTAGATGTTGTGTTGTAATATTCAGGGTATCCGTCAATAATCTCTTGGGTTATATAGAAAGTCTGGCAGTCTTCACCAAATTTACTGGAACTTGTATTAAATCCTATACTTTTCATTTCCGGGTCATCGAGCATGATTCCTGCAAATATAATAGGCCATTTCCTCCCGGATGCATGCCCACCATCAGCAGGCCAAGAATTCCCGTTTTTCAGTGAAGCATAATAATCTATGCCCAGCTGCACAAGATACCTCAAGAGTGTTTCCTTATCTTCCAAGGGATAATCAATCATCAAGCCCAAGGTCCCGACCCCTATTCTGGTGCAAATATCTGAGCCATAACCAGGCATATTTTCCGTTGGAAATATGTCATGGCCAGACCATCCACGTAAATGGTCTATCCAAGGCCTTTGGAACCAACTTTCCATACTGGCTAGCGTAGGAGGGCTTCCAACAGGAGACAGGCTCGGTAAAAGTTCCCTTTTCAAATCCTGGCTTGAATACAGTTTTTTCTCTTCACCAGCATATCCCGGTCTGAAGCTACCTGCAGGAGGCGGCGAGTCGAGAACGGTTAATATCGCTGCTGTCTCTAGTTTAGACCAAGTTGTAGCAGATTCAGGAAGACTTATTGTTGAGATAATTGATGAATTAACAGAAATATCTAATGGCAGCGAAGAAGAATCATCTAAATTATATTGTGCAGCCCGACTATCATAAAGATGTTGACTTCCTGGCATTGGATTTATCATAAACCCGTTCCTTTTAATGACATAAACGCATTTGTAGTCAACGCAGAAATCCTTGTAATTGTATTCTCCTTGATAAAGTGGCGGGAAGTTCGCGCACTTCACAATATCCGAGGCTCCGCCATGATACCTGCAGTACTCATCAGTATAAATGATGTCAAATGCGAATTTGGGTTCGATATTCGTTATATTAACAGGTCCTACTACCCAATAATCTCCATTTACAAAAGTCCCATATTCATATTCTTTATCAAAATACCATGTTATTCCATATTGTGAAATTTGATTTGTTTTATTAATTGTTAAAGCAACACAATCACCATTTTGGCAAATCTTTCCTGATTCACATTCTGTGATATTAATTCTATCCAAGCATCCATCGCTTCCTAGACTGCAGTTATAAACTAAGTTATTGTCACAGAAATGTCCTTCAGAAGAACATCCAATATCATTTGTGCAAGGGATAATTTCAACACAACTACTCCCATCCCACCCACAATTCTTACCACATTTATCTGTTGTGCAATCAGCCTCATCATTATAATCGCTACAATTAACTCCACTACAGGGTAAACATACAAATCCCCCCTCATAATAGCACCCCTCTAATATTGAATGGCATTCATCCTTATCACAAATATTAAACAATCCAGAACCACATTCGCTGCAGTTATCCCAACTTGGTGTTATACAAGGAACATCACAACATCTTTCTGTATCTGAAGCTGTTATCTTATTTCCAGAACAATATTCTGTATCCGAACAAATATACCCACTTTGCTGGGAACAGGTTTTAATCAAAGCTTGACAAAAGCTGGCATTTCCCCCTTGACTGCAATAAATATGCTGGATTTCTTCTTTAATTAAAATTCGATTGTAAATCATGACATCATCGATGGTGCCCTTGTAGTCATAGTATCCATCACTACGTCCTCTTCCAATAGCATCAACATCAAAAGTTGCGGTTATTGTTTTTACTCCTTGGGAAACGCCATCCAGATATAATTCAACAGTTGTATCAGTGGCAACTAAAACCACATGTCTCCACTCAGTGAAATCAGTGTCATCATCCCATTTGGTAGTAGTTCCAGAAGGATTTTCAAACCATGCACGAACTCCAGGAGAAAGATAGAAATAACTGTGGGAAGTGTCTTTATCTCCAAGGACTATACGAGTTCCAGTTGAAGCCTTTGTCCATGCGCAGATTGTCCAATTAGAAGTCAATGATTGTTGGGAGAATGCAACGTAATCCCCGCTTCCGTCCAGTCCCAAGACATTGCCCCTCTCCGCATCGCTGACTATGCCTGCGTCATTCATTAATGTCCCATCATTAACTCCCCTTTCATCATTTGCATTTCCTTCAAACATGTACCAAGAAACAGGGAGACAGTCTTCTTCAGTTTCTTTGCAATCTATATCAATACAATCCATCCATCCATCACAATCATTATCTACTCTGTCAAAACAATCTGTTTCGGTCCCAACCCGGCAGTCAGAATCCTGGCAGTCGGTCAATGAATCACAATCATTGTCTATCCCATCGAAACAACTTGTTTCAATCCCGCCACAATTTGAATCTACAATATCTGTACAGTCGTCGCAGTCATTGTCATAGCCATCGCCGCAACTCACCTCGGTTTCCTCATAATTGGAATTCCAGTTCAAATAAATTGAACTATCACACCCAAACCATTCGTTATTAATGCAATTTTCTTTGCTTCCATCACAAATTCCTGATTGTTTTTCACATAATCTTTGTTCTCCTTCAGTACAAGGACAATCCCAAAGGCAGGTTTCAGGATTTTCATCACCATTACAAAAACCATCTCCGCAATAAGGACTTGTTAGACAATTATACAAACATTGACTGCAGTCATAATGCCAATTGTTTATTTCATCATAAGTCCAGACGCAGCTGTAAATTTTCCTATAAGCATCCCACATATTATTGGCAAAAGTACTTCCACGAAGACCGAAATCTTTATTTTTTCCATGAGATTTTGGTGATCTTCCAATTCCATCGCTAGAATCAGTGTCCAAGATGCAATTGCCTGGATTGTTTGGGTCAGGACCATATTTTACTCCGTAATCTGTGCTGAATTTAGAAGCTATATCACAATATTCTCCTGCTGGACAGGATTTGTTTGCAAGCGTGCACGGAATCTTTGTTGTATTACACTCTCCAGTAGGAGGCGCGCATGGATCTGGCTGTGCCCAGATCCCAAAACCAGCATACCTGTCTGAAAAGTCATGGAAATACTCATCATTCCAAACGCTTCTTACTTCAGGCATTAACCTGACAGCTATGGATGTTGCTTTCCATGTCTGTGAAAGAGCGGGGCTCAAATAAGTCACTCCAGGGGCCTCGCCCCCATCTATATATCCATGAGGGTCTTTGTTTGTCCTTCCACCAGATGCCGAGGGATCTGCAAGATTTATCCAATAATTATATTCACCATCATATGTCTGAGCATAAAGTGCCATTCCTCCCCCATTATTCGCTTTTTGGCTGAACTCAACTCCTTTATTTTCTCCAAATATGTCACTATCTATTCCTGCTTCGCTTACAGCATCCTTCATTTCTTGGTCATCCAGGAGGACTGCTGCAAAGGCAATAGGAAGCTTCCTTCCTTCACCATGCCCTCCCGCACCTGGCCAATAACCTCCATTTTTTAAAATACCATAAAAATCAAGTCCCATCTGAACATAGTTAATCAAGGCAGGCATCTTGTCGTCAATTGTGTCATTCAGCATCAATCTCAAGGCACCTACAGCGTTTCTTTTTGCAATATCAGCTCCATAACCAGGCATGTTTTGTGTTGGATGAATATGACGGCCTGGCCATTCAACTACGTGATCCAATTGAACCTTTTGGAACTGGGTTTTAATGGAATCCAAGCTTGGAGTATCAGGGGTCGGCTCAAGTGAAGGCAACAGCTCGGGCATAAGCTGATTGACATTGTAAAAGGGTTTGTCAGTCCCGACATAAGGGGGCCTGAAAGAGTTTTCAGGAGGCGCTTCAGCAAGGACAGTCAAAACAGCTGCTGTCTTAAGCTGGGGCCTGCTTCCATAATAAAGACTAATCGAAGAAATTAAAGAAGAGTTGGATTGGAGTACTAAGGGGTTGGAAGCTGATAAATTCTCTCCATTCGGCCTGGCAACGTTCAAGGCAGGGTTGTAATTGCCTCCGTATACTCGTCCAGAATTTGGACTCCAACTATACATCTCACTATCATAACCTTGTGCCTTCCCACTCCCTGGTGAAGGATTGACCATAGACCCATCCATTGTTCTGTTGCCTGTCCAGCTGTGTTCATGCGATTCATCCCACCAAGTACCATAAATCTCTTGTGAAGCAGGATCAATTCTGATAATGGTAACACTCCCTCCAGGAGTATCAGGCACAACCCAATAATCTCCATTCGCAAAAGTTCCATATTCATATTCTTTATCAAATGTCCAAGTTATTCCGTATTGTGAAATATTTTTTGTTCTGAGATTTTCAGGAACAACAACTACTTCTCCCTCAACACAATTTCCACTTTCTATATTGCAAATATACCCCCCACCAAAAACCTGCTCGCATTGGCTGTTTTCAGTGCAGATACAAGGCAAAGCACCAATTGCAACCCCAGGCTGGCCATTGACATTTCCATTGCAAGCATCGCTTGTTATTAAAGGATAAAAATAATCATTGAAGTTTTTTCCATGCCTGCTGTCCAAACCAGCATCAAATCCAGCTCCTCCTAAAAAGAAACCTTCAGATGAATGAAATGACCATGGTTCTGAGCCAAGAGATTCTCCATCATAATAAACAAGATTTTCGCGATTATTCCCTACACTATCCTCTTCATATCCCCAGCCATCATACAAAATATTGTGCACAACATTAGCACTACCATGTCCTGAAGCTATTCCTACAAATATGTTGTCTTCTATATCAATTGTCAAAGGGTCTGCGCTCTCGGAAATTCCAAGCATAGCAGCAAATCCATAGCGACGTTCAGGATTAGAAGAAATTTTATGCCCAACAAAGGTATTATGCCTTATCTTGGAATTACTCCCAAGTTTGTAGGGCTGGGAAAAATCAACAGTGTATTGATTCATTATGTCATACACTAAATTATATTCCAAAGTTATATTTGGTAAATTATCTATATATAAATAAATACCTCTTGTTGTGCCAACATCATGAATCTTGTTATGTGTTATGTTTAAGTATCTGCTTCTGATAGATATGCCGCTTCCATGCGAATCATCCCATAGCTCAATAGTATCGCCTGCTTCTGTATTAAAAGACAATGCCTCTCTCAAGGTGATGGTTTTGGTATTGCTGTCATAACTTTCCACCTCTCTTAATTCTCTGTCACCTGTAATAGGATTTATAACTACAGCAGAATCATACCACGTTGGACTGCAATCTATAGTGAAGATTCTATTTGGCTCTGAAGCATCTGGTGTAATCACATTACATGTATGTTTTAATGTATCTGCTACAGAATTCTGTTTGTTTATATGATTCCCTTCTACTACAGTAATTTTATTTCCTGACGACTGAAGAGAAATGCCTGTCCCGATTATGTCGTGAATATGATTGCCTCTAAAGACTATGTTGCCATTATTATTTCCTTGCAGCATGATGCCTATATCATTTTTTTCTATATAACAACCCTCAATCAGAACATCATGGAAATCAGAACCAAAACCAGCATAATGTCTAAAATATATTCCATAATTACTTGTTTCTGAACTAAAGTTACCCATATGTCCGAAAATATTGCAATTAATTAAACGAAGATAAGATACACAGAATTGTAAATATGCATATCCTATAATGTTAATACCGTTAAACTCTATATAATGTCCTCCTATGGTATTGTAATTGGCGTCACACATTGTATAATCTAATTTTAACTGCGAAAAAATAACGCTGTCGCTTGAATCAGGCCTGTTCAAACTGTCTTCATACCAATTGCTTGGGCGTGTAGCAGTTGTGGCAGGGTCAGCTTTATAAGTAACATAGCCGCCTTCTGCAGAACCAAAACCATCGTCAATAGTAACACTCCCGTAATTCCCTGGTCGCAGACAAATAACATTCCCAGGAATGGCATTTTGCTTAGCATAATTTAAAGAGCAGGGATTGTCTGAAGAGCATGCACTGCCTGAACCAGTTGTAGAAACATATTTTGTGCAGTCTGTTAAAGCTACCGCAAATCCTCTTTTTAAATAATCTCCCTTGCTATAATCAAAAATTTCAATATAATAATTACCCGCCTCCCAATCAGAAGGTATTACAAAATTTATATTTTTTTCTTCAGAACACTGCTCTTCGCAATCAATCTTTATACTGGTTATATAGGTGCCGTCTATCTTATAAACATATAATATATTATAAAAAGACGTCTCTGGTTTTATTTTTATCGTTATTGTACCACCCAATGCCACCCTTTCTGGAATAATTTTTACAGAAAGCTCTTGGCCATACACTATATTTAAGCAAATCAAAACCAAAAAGACTAAATTAACTAATTTCATAATAGAAACTTTTCCTTTACCATTTATATGAAACATTTTTATTCTCTTTATTCTACCTCAAAAATCAAATCCTTGGTATATTTATTAGTGCCTCCCAATACATTAATCTGGCAGAGATATCTCCCTTCAATTACATCTTTTCTTATCTCTATAAGAGCAGTAAAAACATCATATTCACCAGCCTTAATTGCCTTGGTATTATATTGAAAATTTTTTTCTGTTAATTTATCATCACAAGCCAAGGATAATTGAATCCCTCCTTTTGGTCCGCAATCAGGATCTGACCTCTTTTTACAATCCCCTATATTGCTAATCAGGCATATTTCATTATCCCCGCATCCTTCTCCTACACAACATAATTCTTTTTCAAAATCTACCTCCTTACAATCTAAATCATTAGCCTTAGCATTCTGATAGTTATCACATATCCCCGATGTATCAGAGCTGTCTATGAAACATATTAGGTCGGTATCATCTCCGCATTTTCCGTCTGATAAAGCATCTCTAAAAATCCAATCCTTACCTGTAGGATTAAAAACTGCAAATTTAATAACCTCTACTTCTCCTTGTTTTGTTTTAATCTGTTCTTGTGAAGCACTAATTGGTTCACTGGCTGTTGGTTTGGGTGGTTCAGGCACACTGGCCACTAGTTCTTCAATTCTCATCTTGCTTTCTCCAAAATTTCTCTGGATAAACGATAAGATCAATATAATTAAAAAAAGCGAAATTAATATTATAACTATAGCATTTGTTTGTGGTGATAAACTTGATTTTCTATTTTTCATTTTTCATTTTTTCTAATAACTCCTTATTCTTCTCAATAAATTCTCTCATGTAATTCTCAATATTTTTTGACCTTATTAATCCCAATCTTTCACAAATTAAAGAAAAATTATCATAAATCTCCTGCTCTATCAAGAAGTTGTATCTCCCCTTTTTTTTCTTGTTTTTTATCATTGTATGTATAAATAAGTATTATTACATCATCTATACACATATATTTAAACCTTTCTGTTTAGTATGTATAAATAAGTATTATTACATCTTATTACATCATAAATACACATATATTTAAATATTTTGTAAATTACAGAAATATTTCAGGTTTTTGTCTTAACCAAATAAACAAACTTATATTTATCCTTCAAATTTTCATAAGCTCTTTCTGCTTTCTCTTTATCACCAAAAATCCCAAAAACACTTGGCCCCTTCCCTGTTATCGAGGCATTCAAAGCTCCATTCCCAATAACTTCTTTAATAATATTCTTAACATCCTCCTTCTGAATATGAATAAAATCATTATGAAGCAAACTGGCAATTTCTTTAACATCCTTTAATTTCTTTGATTTCAAACTAGAGTATTTCTTATCATAATTCATTCCATCTAATTTCTCATACGCCTCTTTTGTGGAAATCTCATATCCAGGACTCACCAATAGAATATCCATCTCAGGAATATTAATCCTCTCAACAATTTCACCTTTCCCCGAAACAAAACAACTACCCCCTATAAGAAAAAAAGGAACATCAGAACCAATCTCACTACCTATCTTAATCAAATCTTCTATCTTCAAATTAAGCCCCCACAATTCATTTAAAGATTTTAAAGTAGCAGCAGCATCCGCACTTCCTCCACCAAAACCAGCAGAAACTGGAATATTTTTTTTAACAAGAACAGTAACCCCTTTTTTTATCCGAAACAATTCCTTCAATTTCAAAACAGTCTTCAAAATAATATCATCCTTAAATTGGCTCTGTACTGTTATATCCTCACTTTTCTCAAAACTCAGCTCATCATACAAATCAATCTGCTGCATAACAGAATTTATATCGTGGAAATTATCTTCTCTCTTACCTAAAACATCAAGGCTTAGATTTATTTTAGCATAAGCTTTAACTTCCATTTTCTTTTCTTAAACTTACAATTGAAAATACCTGCACTCCTTCTCCCTTGCCAAAAGCAGTTAACTCTTCTCCAGATGTTACTGTCAATCCTACTTGTGTATGCTCTATATTACATAAACTGGCAATCTTCTCCTTAATTAATTCTTCATATTTATCTAATCTGGGCTTTTTTCCTTCCACCATAATTCCTATATTGTTTATCTTGAAACCCTTTTCTTTTATTATCTCTAAAACAATCTTCAGATAAACAGCGCTATTCTTAATACCCTTACTGCATAAGGGATCAGCATAAAACCCTAAACTCTTGCCACCAACAGCAGAAGATAAAGCATTAAACATGCTATGCAAGATAACATCACCATCAGAATTAGCCTCTAAACCATTTTCATCTGGAATAACAACATTCCCTAAAATCAGCTGCTTTGGTTTATCACCGAATTTATGAGAATCTAAACCAATACCCACCCTGTCAGCATTATAAATAAATTTAGCATTTTCCATATCTATGGGCATAGTTATCTTAAAATTCTCTCTACCACATTCTACGATCTTTACTTTCTCTCCCAACCTTTCTATCAACTCCACATCATCTGTTCCATAATATCCATCATTATATGCCTTGACAAAAGCCCTTACCAATAACCTATATTTTGCTGCTTGTGGAGTCTGCATCTGCCATAATCTGCTTCTGTCAAGAGTTTTCAAAACAAAATTATCATCATCCACCTCCTTTATAGTATCCCTTGCCTTAAATGCAGCAGAACATGCTCCATGCTCCTTAGCATCTTTAATAACCTCTTCAATTAAGCTATCAGAAATAAACGGATTAACTCCGTTATGAATAATCACAATATCATCTTCCTTAGCATTCTTCAGCAATCTAATCCCGTTATAAACACTATCCTGTCTCTCTTCTCCTCCTTCAATAACCTCAACCTTCTTAAAATTATTTTCTTTAATCATACCATTCACATCAATAACATCATTTTTATTTACCATCAGAAATATCCTGTCAATCAAAGCAGAATCCTCAAAAGGCTTTATAGAATGATATATTATAGGCTTATCATTCAGCAATAAAAGAATCTTATTCACCTTGTTATTCATCCTCTTCCCTTTCCCTGCTGCAACAATTATAGCATAATTCATTTTTCCAAAATTAATTTCTCAGTTTCCTCCTTAATCCTCTTATCAATGTCTAAAATCTCATCTAAAGAAGGATTCTTAACAATTTTATGCTTATCAATCATCTCCATTATCAATCTGGGAATATCCATAAAATTTATCTTATCCTGTAAAAAATATTTAACAGCTATCTCATTGGCAGCATTCATAACAGCCGGCAAACTCCCTCCCTTAATCCCGCAATCATAAGCCATAGCTAAACAAGGAAACCTCTCTAAATCCGGCTCCTTAAAACTCATCTCTTTAACATTAATCAAATCCAGCTTTGGTAAACCTTCATTAAAAACCCTCTTTGGATAAAAAAGAGCATACTGAATAGGAATCCTCATATCAGGCACACCTAACTGTGCGATAACAGACTTATCATTGAACTCAACCAAAGAGTGGATTATACTCTGGGGATGTATCACAACATCAATCTTATTGTAATCTAAACCATAAAGCCAATGCGCTTCAATAACCTCAAAACCCTTATTCATAAGCGTTGCAGAATCAATCGTAATCTTAGCCCCCATATTCCAGGTAGGATGCTTTAAAGCATCACTGGCCTTAACCTGCATCAACTCTTCTTTGCTCTTGTCCCTAAAAGCCCCTCCAGAACATGTAATAATAACCTTATTAACATTCTCTATCTTCTCCCCTTGCAAACATTGCAAAATAGCAGAATGCTCAGAATCAATCGGCAATAAATTTGTCTTATGAAACCTTAATTTATCCATCACAATCTGCCCGGCAGTGACTAATGTTTCTTTATTAGCCAGAGCAATATTCTTCAAATTCTCAATAGCTTTAACAGTAGGCAAAACACCAATACTTCCAACTAAAGAATTAACAACGGTATGTGCTTCCCCCATAACAGCAACCTTCAATAATCCATCCATCCCTTTGTAAACAGGAACATCAACCTTTAATTCATCAGCTTTTTCCTCATTAAAAACAGCAACAATAGAAGGCTTGAACTCCTCTATCTGCTTCTTCAATAATTCAATATTAGAATTGCAACTTAACCCAACTACTTTAAAATCAGAAGGAAACTTTCTAACTATATCTAATGTTTGGGTTCCAATACTTCCTGTGCTTCCTAATATTGATAATGTTTTTATTTTGTTGTTCATTTCTAAAGGTTAATTTATAAACATATCGGATAGGTTAAAATTTAGGTTATCCGATACGATATTATCAATTAATATTTTCAATCTCACTGATAATCTTATCAACAATCTCTTCCTCTTTTATCTTCCCAATAATCTCCCCTTTCTTATAAAATAAACATCCCTCCTTTCCACCAACAACACCAATATCTGCTTCTCTAGCTTCCCCCGGACCATTAACACCACAACCCATAACAGCTATTTTCAAAGGCTTCTTAATACCAGAAGTTTTTTCTTCAATCTCTAAAGCAACCTTGCTGACATCAAAATTAGCCCTTGCGCATGTTGGGCATGCTGTCACAATAACACCAAATATTCTTAAGCCTAAACTCTGTAAAATCTGCTTGGCAACCTTAACCTCCTCAACAGGATCTGCCGATAAACTAACCCTGATAGTATCCCCAATACCATCAGCAAGTAAAGCACCTATCCCAACAGAACTCTTAATAGTGCCACTAAACAAACTACCAGATTCAGTAATGCCAATATGCAATGGATACCCAATTAACTTAGAAATCATCCTATAAGCCTTAATAGTTTTCATCACATCAGAAGACTTTAAACTAACAACAATATCATAAAAATCATTCTCCTCTAATAATTTAATATTCTTTAATGCACTCTCCACCAAAGCCTTAGAAGTTAATCCAAAACTAGCTTCAATATCCTTCTCCAAACTGCCCATATTAACCCCAACTCTAATCGGAATAGAATATTCCTTGGCAGCATTAACAACTTCCTTAATCTTATCACTATCCCCTATATTTCCAGGATTAATCCTTAACTTATCGACATGCTTAGCCGATTCTACTGCTAATCTATAATCAAAATGAACATCAGCAACAAGCGGAATAGAAATATTCTCTTTTATCTTCTTTAACGAATTTACCGATTCAATATCAGGTACTGATACCCTTACAATCTCACAACCAGCTTCTTCCAGTTTATGAATCTGCTCCAGTGTTTTGTCAGCATCACTAGTCAAAGTATTTGTCATTGACTGGATAGCAACTGGATTACCAGCGCCTATCTTCACATTTCCAATCTTAATCTCCTTTGTATTCATCTTAACTCCTTAATAACTTTAATTATATTACTTTTAGTCAAACCAACATCCTTCCTTAACTGCTCCTGGCTTCCATGCTCAACAAACCTATCAGGAATTCCAATCCTTCTGACATCAGCTTTAACATTATTCTTCTCCAGCAACTCCAGAACAGCACTACCAAAACCACCTTTAATTGTATTCTCTTCAACTGTAGCTACCTTCTTTATTCTCTTAGCTAACTCAATAATCCTTTTTTCATCAAGAGGCTTAACAAATCTTGCATTAACCACACAAACAGATAACTTATTTCCCAATTCATTGGCAGCCTCTAAAGCACTATAAATAATCGGTCCTACACCAAGAACTAAAACATCTTTCCCTTCCTTCAATACCTCAGCCTTTCCAATCTCCAAACTCTTCAAAGGATTTTCAACTCCTACCCCAATCCCGCCTCCTCTTGGATATCTTATTGCAACAGGACTATCTAAATCCAGAGCGCTCTTTAACATATGCCCTAGCTCATTCTCGTCCTTAGGAGCCATTACCGTTAAATTTGGAATATTCCTCAAATAACTTAAATCAAAAGGACCATGATGCGTTGCACCATCCTCTCCTACTAAACCGGCCCTGTCAATTGCAAAAACAACAGGCAGTCCTTGAAGGCACACATCGTGTATAATTTGGTCATAAGCCCTCTGCATAAAAGTGGAATAAATTGCAACTACAGGCTTAAACCCTTGAGAAGCTAAGCCGGCAGCAAAAGTTACAGCATGCTGCTCAGCTATACCAACATCAAAAAACCTGTCTGGAAACTCTTTAGCAAATTTGCTTAACCCGGTACCAGAAGCCATAGCAGCCGTTATCCCAATAATCCTTGGATCCTCCTTCTCTAACTTTATCAAAGCATTAGAAAAAGCATCTTTATATGTAATATGCTCTCCTAATTTTATCTTTTCCCCGCTCTCAATATCAAACTGGCTGATACCATGAAACTTTGTCACCTCTTCTTCTGCATAAGCATACCCTTTTCCTTTCCTGGTTATTAAATGAACCAAAACAGGCCCTTTAACATCTTTAATATTATTAAACAAACTGACTAAAGATTCAACATTATGCCCGTCCACAGGCCCAAAATATCTAAAACCCATCTCCTTAAACAAAAGCCCAGGCCCGCTCATAGCCCTTATTGTATCCTCTAAAGCAAAAGCCCTCTCAGCAGCCTTTTTGCTCCATCGCTTTAAAAACTTCTCAATCTTCTTTCTGGTTACTTTATACTTAGGATGGGTAATCATCTTCCCCAAATAAGAAGATAAAGCACCAACATTAGGACTTATCGACATCTTATTATCATTCAGAACAACAATTAAATCACTTTTCAAATGACCAGCCTGATTTAAACCCTCAAAAGCCATCCCACCAGTTAAAGCCCCATCACCAACTACTGCTATTACCTTATAATTCTCTTTTTTCATATCTCTCGCTTTAGCAATCCCCAAAGCAGCACTTATTGCGGTAGAACTATGCCCAGTTCCAAAAGCATCATACTCACTCTCTTTTATCCTTGGAAAACCACTAATCCCTTTATACTGCCTCAGAGTATGAAACTTTTTACACCTCCCTGTCAAAATCTTATGAGCATAACTCTGATGCCCAACATCCCAAACAATCTTATCAGAAGGACAATTAAAAACATAATGAAGAGCAATTGTCAACTCTACTACCCCCAAACTAGGAGCCAAATGCCCTCCTGTTTTTGCAACAGTATTAATAATCTTGTTTCTTATTTCCCCAGCTAAAAGTTTAAGTTGAGAGCTATTTAAAACCTTTAAATCATTAGGGCTTTCAATCATATCCAAAAAACGTGTGTTGGTATCTTCCATACTATTCACATATCCGCCTTAGTTGTGCATCAACCCCATTACATGTGGGGGCGGGACCGACTTTTGAATTGGCATAGCCAATTTATGGCTTTTTTCTTAGTTCTCCTATTGTGGGGCGGATCAAAGTATTATGAAATAATACCCCCATATACCGAGTATTATACTAATATTTATAAAGATTATTAAATTAAAGCCCTCTATGAAAGAAGAAGAAACAGAACAAATAGAAAAAGAACCCTGGTACAAAGGCCCCATAAAGTACATAATAATGCTTTTCCTCCTACTAATAATAATTCTCTGGTATTTTCCAAAAGAATCCATAAAGCTTGACCCAGAACCAGAAATAATACCAACAATAGAAGAAGTCTTACCACAAAACTTCCGGCTGGAAAACCAAACAATCACAATAAAAACCAAAAATGACCTTTACTCATACATAAAGCCAAACGACCCAATAATAAAACAAATAGCAAACAAAATAGCAACGCTCAGCTGTGATGGAAACCAGATATGCCAAACAAAAGCCATCTACTATTTTGTTAGAAATAATATAGAATATGTCGCAGACCCATTATTATTAGAATATATAGAAGACCCAAAAGAAGTACTAACAACAAAAGCCGCTGATTGTGAATCTGGCACAATCCTTCTCGCTTCCCTCTTAGGAGCAATTGGTATAGATTATGAACTATTCTTCATCCCTAATCACGTATTCCTAAGAATAAAACTAAACAAAGCCCTAAAAAGATATAAAATTGATGATTGGATTTATTTAGATTGGACCTGTAAAACCTGTGCATTTGGAGACTTGCCATTAGAAGACAAAAGATACATAAACCCTAATTAAAAAACTAAAGCTTTTTAAACTATTCATATTTCTCAAGAATAAAGGGTGGATAATTTGGAAGAAGAGAATAAAGAAAAGACAGAAGAACAGGAAGCAAATAAAATCGAAGATTTTCCTGCTTCAAAATCAAAAGATTTTGAAGAACCAGAAATAGACATAATAGATAAAGAAGGCCATAAGGAAAAGCTGGAAGTCTATGAAGAAAAGGAAGAGCCAATCAAAGAAGAGGAGATAATTAAACCTAAAGAGGAAAAAAAAGAACCAGAACCGAGTGAACCAAAAGAGCCATTTAAAAAAAGAATCCTCAACTTCTACGATAAAAAATACAAAAAATTAATGCTCATTCCCATTATAATGCTCATCCTGGCAATCTTGATAATAGGAATTCAAACAGCAACAACAGGCTCTTTTATCCACAAAGATGTTTCTCTAAAAGGCGGCGTAACCTTAACAATAACAAAAGAAAACCAGATAGATATTTTAAATCTGGAAAAATCTCTGGAACAAAAATTCACAAATAACGATATTTCAGTAAGAAGTATAAAAAAAACAGGCACTCAGATAGGGGTTGTTGTAGTGGCAGATATTGAAGGAACGAATAAAGAAGAGCTCAACTCCTTTATAGATGCAATTGAATCCCAAATCGGCTACCAACTAAATGAAGAAGACTACAGCATAGAAATAATGGGCTCTTCTCTTGGGGCAAGCTTCTTCAAGGAAACAATAATTGCTTTGGTAATAGCTTTCATATTGATGAGTATTGTAGTATTCATTTATTTCAGAACGTTTATTCCAAGCCTCGCAGTTATATTATCCGCATTCTCCGATATTATAGTTACATTGGCAATAGTTGATTTGGCAGGAATGAAACTTGGCACAGGAGGAATAGCTGCTTTCCTTATGCTGGTAGGTTACTCTGTTGACACAGACATGCTTCTTACTACAAGGCTGCTGAAAAGAAAAGAGGGAACCGTTTTTGAAAGAACAATAAGCTCTGTAAAGACAGGCATGCTAATGAGCTTAACCACAATGGTAGCTTTAACCGTAGGGATAATCTTTGTACAGTCAGCCGTTATAAGGCAGATTATGGTAATAGTACTTATAGGGCTTTTTGTTGATATAATCAATACATGGATACAAAACGTAGGAATATTAAGATTATACATAGAGAAAAAGCAAACTAAAAATGAATAGAAAAATAAAAAAAATATTCACAAACACGAGAGTAATAATCTTGCTAGTCTTCTTAGCCTTAGCAATAGTAGCTATTCACCCAAATCCTTACAAAAAAGGAGTGGCCATAAGAAATGTAATTACAAATAGCTCGGCTAATCTTGCAGGAATCCAAAGCCCAAAGCCAAATATAGCTCCAATGAGCAGAGAGGCAATAATAGCAATTAACAATAAAGTAATAAACAATGTGGAAGATTACTCTAATTCTCTTAAAGATTTAAAACCCAATATAACTATCCAGATAAAAACAAACAAAGATACATACAGGTTGATAACAAAAGAAAAGACAGAAGTAATAGAATTAAACGAGACAGAACTAAAAACAATAGAAGAAACTGTTGAAATAAATGAGACAGTTAATGGCACAATAATAACAAAAAACAAGACAATAACCAAAACAATAGAAGTACCAAAAACAGAAACAATATCTAATGGAACAGAAGATATAGGATTAAGAATTTATGATGCTCCTAAAACCAATATAAGAAAAGGCCTTGACCTGCAGGGAGGCACTAGAGTTCTACTTCAGCCAGAAGAAAAGATAACAAAAAACGATATGGAAAATTTAATAGCAGTAATGAAAGAACGTCTTAATGTTTATGGCCTGAGTGATTTAATAATCAGGGAAGCAGGGGATTTATCAGGCAACCAATACATTCTGGTAGAGATAGCAGGAGCAACAGAAGAAGAAGTAAGAAACTTACTGGCAAAACAAGGGAAGTTTGAAGCAAAAATAGGAAATGGAACTACGTTTAAAGGAGGCAATGAAATTACTTATGTGTGCAGGTCAGCAGACTGTGCTGGCATCGACCCTTTACAAGGCTGCGGATCAAGCAACAACCAATGGTTCTGTCGCTTTAGATTTTCAATCAGCCTTTCACCACAAGCCGCCCAAAGACAGGCAGATCTAACAAAAGATTTACAAATAGTAACAGAAGACAAACAGCAATATCTCAGCGAAAAACTGATCCTTTTCTTAGATGATAAACAGGTAGATGAATTAAGAATAGGCGCAGAACTAAAAGGAAAAGCAGAAACTAACATTCAAATCTCAGGCTCAGGCATTGGCATTTCACAACAGGAAGCTGCCATAAATGCTCTGCAAAACATGAAAAGGCTGCAGACAATACTAATTACAGGCTCACTACCATTTAAACTTAATATTGTAAAGACAGACACTATATCTCCTGTATTAGGAGAAGAATTTGTAAGAAACGCATTATTTATAGGATTATTAGCAGTCCTGACAGTATCTATTATTGTATTTATAAGATACAGGAAATGGCAGGTTTCAATTCCAATGGTTATAACCTTAATATCAGAAGTCATCATATTATTAGGAGTTGCTGCCTTAATAGGTTGGAATTTAGATTTAGCAGCTATTGCAGGAATTATAATAGCAGTAGGAACAGGAGTTGACCATAAAATCCTAATAACAGACGAAACACTAAAAGGAGAGCTCAGAAAAATCTTCAACTGGAAAGAGCGCATTAAGGGAGCTTTCTTTATAATAATGGGAGCATACCTGACAACAACTTTTGCTATGATCCCTCTAATATTTGCTGGTGCAGGACTCCTGAAAGGGTTCGCTATTATAACAATAATCGGTGTTTCTATTGGTGTCTTCATAACAAGACCAGCTTATGCTAATATTATTGAAATACTTTTGAAAGAATAAAATGCCGACAAAACCCTGGGCAATAGGATTAATGGTTCTGTGCACAGCTTTTACTTCTATAGCTCAAATTTTCTATAAATTAGGAGCTGCTAAACTACAATTCAGTCTGATAAGTATAATCACGAATCTTCCCTTAATTACAGGAATGGCTCTATACATCTTAGGAGCAATAATAATGATAATAGCATTTAAAGGAGGAGAAGTTTCTGTACTCTACCCGATTATTGCTACGAGTTATATATGGGTTAGTCTTTTGTCAGCTTACTTCTTTAACGAAGATCTTAATCTATTCAGATGGATAGGTATCTTTGTAATAATATTAGGCATCATCTTCATCAGTAAAGGCTCAAAAGAAAAAGAAACAATAACTTATACAGAGGCAATATAAAATGCAAACACAGCTTTGGTCAATAACCCTGGTGCTAATGGCCTGTTTTGTAGGCTCATTCGGTCCTATAATGTTAAAAAAAGCACACACCAAATCATTCAAAATAAAAGATATAATAAAAAATTATTATCTTATCTCGGGATTTGTATTTTATGCTTTAGGAACAATATTATTTATACCTTCCTTAAAAGGAGGAGAACTTTCAGTTCTTTACCCATTAGTTGCAACCACTTATATTTGGGTTTCTTTATGGTCCATCAAACTTCTGAAAGAAAAAATGAACAGACAAAAATGGACTGGTATTCTATTAGTAATAATAGGCGTTATTTTTATCGGGCTTGGAGCTTAACTAACAGGATCAATATGCACAAAAACCCTGTTAATCTCCCCCATTCTCTCCAACTTATTCTGAACCTTTTTTCCAATCGTATGCGCCCTGTAAATTGTCAGCTTCCTGTCAACCTCAATATGAACCTCTGCCTGTAGCAAAACGCCAACATAATGCGCCCTAACATCATTAATTCCTTTAACGCCGTCAACCTTTAAAACAATCTCTTTTATCCTTTCCACCAATTCAGAGGAAGGTGCTTCTCCCATCAAAAATTTGATATTGTCCATTGCAATCCTGTATCCAACATAAATAATCCATACACCTATAATAAGGGCAACCAGAGGATCTAAAAAAGTATACCCTAAATAAGCTCCTGAAACACCAATCAAAGCAGCTAAAGAAATTAAGACATCATTCCTGTGATCAGCAGCACTTGCCAATATAGCAGTACTCCCAAGCTTTCTGCCAACTCTCACAGTATAAACGTACATCCCTCCCTTTAAAATCAATGTAAAAGCCATAACAATAATCGGAGCTACCCCTCTAACAAAATCTTCTCCCCCTAGCAATAATCTATTAAGCGCAATAGTAATAACCTCAAATCCCAAAATTCCGGTAAATATCGCTACAATAAAACCTGCAATGGGCTCAGCCCTATGGTGCCCGAAAGGATGTCCTTCATCAGCCTTCTTGCCGGAGACTTTTACACTAATAAAAACAATAATAGATGCAATTATATCTGTAAAAGAATTAACAGCATCAGAAATAACCGCTATGCTGTTATAGATAACACCAATTATAACTTTCAAAATAAACAAAACAATATTCCCTACAATGCTTAGTAAAGTGGCTTTCTTTGCCAATTTATTCATTTAAACCCTCTAAATATATGCTTAAAAAATATTACAATGCGCTGGAATATATTAACATTTACCAGTCTAATATTAAAATCTTTGCTTGTTTCATAACCCTTCCCGTTTTTGTCCTTATAACTTATAAAAATATTAAAATTATTCTCTCCAGCCCTTAATTCACTCCCGTACATCTTCAAAACAAATTTCCTGTTCTCATTCAGTTGATTAAGCTCCCATTCCTTGCCCAAAGGCTCAATGCCTATACTGACATTATATGGTGCAAATACCGATTTCTTATTTAGTATAAAAGAGACCTCATATTCATCCTTGTACTCTATCTCTTTAGGATAAATTACTTCCTCAATATCTAAAGAAGGCTCATCATAAACAGTAATATCAAAAAAGGAACTCTTGCTCGTATCTTCATTGCTAGCCTTAACAACAACCTCCTGAATCCCGACCTCTTTTGGTTTAAAATCAAAACTAACACTACCTTCTTGAGTAATTCCCAGACTTATTTTCATGCAATCCTCTTCTAAACACACATTCAAATCTTCCAGATAAATATTACCAATATTCTTAATATTGCATTTCACAATACTGCTCTCATATTCATAAATTCCATCTTTATCCGCCCTGCAACTCAACTCCACATCCCCCAAATAACTTTTCTCCTCCTCGCTTTCCTTAACCAAATTTTCTATCCCCTCTAAACTAAATCTCTTGCCTCCCTCAACAGCATTAAATCTAAACGAGGAACTAACATTCCTCACAGAACTAACCATAAAGGGAAAGGTATATACATAACCCTGTTCTAAATTATCACTAACTTTTATTATCCAGTTAATCCTTTTCTCCTCATCAGGCTTTAACAATAAGGTCTTCTTTTCCTCACCAATAATCTCTATCTCTTTAGGTTTAGATAAAATCAATTCATTTGCTAAATAATAATCCTTAAGGTTCTTAATATCTACCTCAACTAAATTATAGCCCCCAAAACCAACATTATCCTTAACAGCCCTTGCATTAAGGGATATAAAATCCACTAGCTCCCCACTAATCTCTTTCACCTCTGTTTCAATGTCCAATGAATAAGTTCGAATATCAACATCCCTTCCCATCCACTGAAATTGCGTAGAAGCCTCATCAACATCCAAACTTTCCTTTAGCTTCACATGAGAAGAATCAACAAAACCGAACTCTCCATACGTTACATCAAAAGGTATCCACCCATAAGCGGGGAAATAAACCTCTGCCCAACCATGCGGCCCAAAACCTTCCTCAAATTCCTCAGCATTTGTATAAGCAACACCAGAAATAAACTTTGCAGGAATACCTAGGGCCCTGTTCATAGCTATAAATAAATTAGTCAGCTCATCACAAACGCCCTCCCTGTTCCTAAGTACCCAAGAAGCCTTTTGTGAAACACTCTCTGTCAATGTACTTAAATCATAATTAATATTCTTCTTTGTCCACTCCCCCAGCTTAAAAACAACAACATACAAATCATCCTCTCCTTTTATTATCTCAGAACTCTTCCTTATAATATCCTCATTATCAGAATCAATAGTTGAAGATGGTTTTGTATAATCTATCACATCATCAGGCAAATCAGCCAAGGGAAACCTTATCTTGTCTCTAACCCTCACAACCTTATTGGAACTTCTAATATCACTTTTTAAACCGAATTCCAGTTCTTTTTCAGTTGGATTATCCCACCTGAATATGGCCCTTCCTTCTTTTATCTCAGTAAAAGGTTCTGTTTCAATACTCAAAACTTCCTCCTGAAAACCATCCTGCGGTATAAATGACAAATTCGCAATAACATAATCAACGCTATACTTAGAACCCTTAGGCACTAATTCTATTTTACTTGAAATATCCAAACTAAGCTCTATATATTCACTATTAAAAATCCAGTCATTAGCAAAGACAATAGGCAAAACCAAAAAAACCAATAAAAATAGCACCCTTTTTTTCATAGTTAATCAATTTTGAACGTAGTGAAAAATTTACTTAACTAGGGAAAATTTCACAATTTCTATATAAAATGAAATTTTCCCGTGTAATTATAACAATTTAATAATTAGTTTATAAGGTTTTTTATTATATATAAAGTATGAAATACTTTATATGCTCAAGAAAATTTTTAATTTTCTTGTTGTTTATAATAAGAAAAAACGCCGCGGCTGAGACTTTCAAAGCAAAGCTTTGAACTTTCGCTCTATTTGAACTCAGATATCCGTAAGGAAACGGGATTTTTACACAACCTTAGCAATCTTACACCATAAAAATTATGTCCGCGCAGTACCAGGTTGTGCCACCGCGGCAATATCAATATAGAATACCAACTTTGTTTATAAATTTTTCCGACATCTTTATAAATAAAGATTAGTTCCTTCTAAAGTTATAGCGGAGTAGGGCAGTCAGGAGTGCCCGATGGGCTCATAACCCATAGGTCGATGGTTCAAAATCCAAAAGGATGAAAGTCCATCCTCCGCTATCTTTCTCATTTATTGTTATTGCATTGCGTCAGCCATTGGAGGTCTCGGAACCGCTAGGTTCTGAGGTGGAAATCCAATCTCCGCTATTCATTTCTCTACTCTAACACAATAATCCTTATATACTTCTTATACCTCTCTACCAATATATACAAGGTATTGAACTGATGGAGCATCTTAGGGAGGTGATGCATACATTAGTAGAAATACGAAGTATAAATTACCACAGAAATTAGCGATAATTTCACCTAAGCTCTGATGTCAGTTCAGTTCTTTATTTTTGAAGATTCTTAAGAATAAGGTTTATTATGCTGGTCATCAGTTTTTAATTTATGCTCTAGCTGCCTCTCAATATTCTTAAACACCCTATGCAAAGTCCTAGCTAAATCCCAATCACTCTCTTGAGCCTCAAATCTCCTTGTAGGAGCAAATAACTGAACCCTTATATCAGTCTTATGTCTCTTCCCTTTTTTACTGTGCTGCTTAACATGCAGCTTGATAGAAATCTCATTTCTCAAAGCCCTCTTTATCTTCTCATAATATTCATTGCATAACTTATTAACAATACCTTTATCCTCATCACTAATCTCATCTATACCATTAATCTGTATCGGCTCCATGAAAAATTTTAATAGATACTCATTTATATACTTTATGGATTGACAAAATTTAAAAATAAAGCAAGTTTATTATGAAAATATGGCATTAATTTGTGGCGTAGATGAAGCAGGAAGGGGTCCTGTCATTGGCCCAATGGTAATGGCAGGAGTATTAATAGAAGAATCAGACCTTCCTAAACTAAAATCTTTAGGAGTTAAAGACTCAAAATTATTAACAAAAAAGAAAAGAGAACAACTATTTGAAAAAATAAAGCAAACAGTAAAACAATATAAAATAATAATAATGCCCCCGAAAGAAATAGACAATGCATTAGAATCAGATGATTTAAATCTAAACTGGTTAGAGGCCCACAAAGCAGCAGAAATAATAAACAAATTAAACCCAGATAAAGTAATAGTAGACAGCCCTTCTAATAACTGCGAAGCCTATACGAGATATCTTAAAAAACTATTGCATAACCCAAAAAGCTTGCAATTAATCTGCATCCACAAAGCAGACCTTAAACACATGGAAGTTGGAGCAGCCTCAATACTTGCAAAAGTCACAAGAGACAAAGAAATAGAAAAAATACAGGAAAAATACGGCAACACAGGCCCTGGTTACATGTCTAATCCGATAACCCAAAAATTCCTAAAGGAAAATTGGGAAAAACACCCCGAAATATTCAGGCAAACATGGATTCCATATAAAAACCATAAACATATGAAATTCCAGAAAACCTTGGAGGAATTTGAAAAATTCCTAGGAGAGACCAAGAAATAATCAAAAGATAGTAACAAAAAATACTTATTCTAAAACAAAACTTTTATTAACCTATGTCTAAAATTAATATAGAAATAAGTGAAAAAAGGTGATTTAAGTTACTCGAATTAATAAAATGGTAATGCGTGGCTTCAAAAGCTTCGCAAAGCACACAGAACTTACTTTTGGAACAGATTTTAACTGTGTTCTTGGCCCAAATGGCTCTGGAAAATCTAACATCCTTGATAGCTTATGCTTTGTCCTGGGAAAATCATCAGCAAAATCAATGCGTGCAGAAAGATCCTCCAACCTGATATATAATGGAGGAAAAGCAAAAAAGCCGGCAAAAGAAGGCGAAGTTTCAATATATTTTGACAACTCCAGCAAAAGATTCCCCACAGAAGATGCAGAAGTAAAAATTACAAGAATCGTAAGGCAAAATGGACAATCCATCTATAGAATAAACGACAAAACAAGAACAAGGCAGGAAATCATAGACCTTCTAAGCCTTGCAAAAATAGACCCTGATGGTTATAACATAATTCTCCAGGGAGATATAACAAAATTCGTAGAAATGCACCCTGTAGAAAGAAGAATGCTCGTAGAAGAAATCTCAGGAATCTCAATATACGAAGAAAAGAAACAAAAAGCCCTTAACCAATTGGAAAAAGTGGAAGAACGCCTGAAAGAAGCAGAAATTGTACTGGCAGAAAGAAAAACATACCTGAAGGAATTAAAAAGAGACCATGATCAGGCTCAAAAATTCAAGGATATGAGCGACAAAATCTCCCAAAACAAAGCAACTATGCTGAAGATCCAGATAGACAAAAAAGAAAAGGAAAAATCAGAATTCAGCTCTAACCTGGAAAAAACAAAACAGGAACTGGAAAAAATAAACGAAAAGATAGAGCAGTTAAAACAACAGAACATAGAAAAGAAGCAGGAAATAGAGAATATATCAAAAGAAATCGAAGAAAAAGGGGAAGTTGAGCAGGTAACATTAAACAAAGAGATTGAAACCTTAAAAATAGATCTTACAAAAAAGAATTCAAGAACAGAAACCCTGAATAATGAACTTCAAAAGATAGAAAAAAGAAGACAAGATCTCAAAAATTCATTAAAAGAAACAGGAGAAAAAATAACAGAATTAAAAAACCAAAAGCAGGAAATAGAAAAACAAAAACAACAGACAGAAAAACAAAAACAGGAACTGACAGAAAAGATAAGCATTTTTAGAGACAAAAATAAGCTACAGGAGTTAGCAGATGTTGAAAAAAATATAGAAGAAATTGATAAAAAAGCAGAAGAATTCCAAAAAGAAATCCATTCCTTAAGAGAACAACAACACAACCTCATAAGGCAGAAAGACCTTCTGGAGCATCAGATAAACACAATAGATGACCAAATAAAAAAGGTTAATGAAATAGAAAAAGAGCATAAAAAAGAAATCGATGCCTTAAAATCAAAAAAAGAAGAGTTCAAAAAAGCAACCCTGGAATTAAACAAGTCCCTAAATGAGGACTCATCGTTGGCTGTCCAGCTCGACAAGAACAGGAAAGAGCTTTCAGGAGCAAGGGAGGAACTGGCAAAACTTCAGGCAAGGCACACCACAATAAAAGAAACAACAACATCAGACCTTGCAGTGAAAAAAGTACTGGAAAACAAAGGAAAAGGCATATATGGTACAGTTTCAGAATTAGGAGAGGTAAATGCAAAATACTCCTTGGCATTGGAAATAGCAGCTGGTCAAAGATTAAAAAGCATTGTTGTAGAGAATGAAAAAATAGCTTCAGAACAGATAAAATACCTCAAGCAAAACAAGTTAGGCATAGCCACCTTTATTCCTCTAAACAAAATAAAGACAAGGGAAATAAGCCAAGAGATAAAAAAACTTGCCAGTGCAAAAGGCAGCCATGGCCTGGCTATTGACCTGATAAATTTTGATCCTAAATTCAAAAAAGCATTCCAGTATATCTTCTCAAATACCTTGGTAGTAGATAACATAGACACAGCAAGACGTTTGGGAATAGGAAAAGCAAGGATGGTAACTATAGATGGTGACCTGGCAGAGCTCTCAGGCGTAATGCAGGGCGGCTATAGAAAAAAACGTCCTGGCTTGGGCTTTACAGAAAAGGAAATATCATCCGATATGGAAAAATTCGAAAAAAAGGTAAGTGAAATAGAAAATACCATAGAAATATTGGAAAAGAGAAGGAAGGAAAACGAGGAGAACATAGACAAACTTAGACAGGAAAAAGCAAATCTGGAAGCAGACATAATAAAGGTAGAAAAAACATTGCACCTTGAACCTACTGACCTTGAAATATCAAAAACAAAAAAACAAGATTTATTGGCAGAAACACAAAAACTGCAAAAACAAATTGACGAAATATTAAACAAAATATCAGAAAAGAACAAAGAACTAGCAGACAACAGAATAGAAAAGCAGTCTCTAAGAGATAAAACAGCACAATTAAGAAATCCGGAATTACTGGCAGAACTGGCAGCATTCGAAGAAAAACGCAATCAGATAAATGAAGAATTAGCGAGATTAAACGGAGAAATAAGAAATACAGATGTACAAATCAATACTATCCACTTAAAAGAAAAAGAAAAAATCCAGGAAATCCTGAAACAAATACTAAAAGAAGAAGATGAATTCAAAACAGAAATTGATTATATACAAAAAGAAACAAAAGAAAAACAGGAAGAATTAAAGAAAAAAGAGAATATAGCAAAAGACTTTCACTCCAAATTCAGAGCATTATTTGAAAAACGTTCTAAAATAAGCGAAGAAATAACAAAAAATGAATCTATAATCTCAAACAAAATAAACGATAGTAGAAAAGTAGAAATCAGACAAAACACATTAACATTAAAGCACGCAGAAATCGCCTCAGAACTGGCTGGTCTCCAGCAGGAATTCCAGCAATATGAAGGAGTACAACTATTAACAAATAAAACAGAAGAACAACTAAAATATGAAATATCTAAATTCGAAAAAATGAAAACAGGGATTGGAACAGTTAATATGAGGGCTTTAGAAATCTATGATAATGTAGAAAAAGAATACAACAACCTTTTAGAAAAGAAAGACACACTAATAAAAGAAAAAGAAGACGTCATAAAAATGATGGATGAAATAGAAGAGAAAAAAACAGCTTTATTCATGAAAAACTTTGATGTAACAAACAATAATTTCAAAAGCATATTCTCCCAGCTCACAACAAAAGGAGAAGCAACTTTAGAGCTTGAAAACAAACAAAACCCATTCGAAGGCGGCCTGGGAGTAAAAGTGAGAATAACAGGCCAGAAATTCCTGGACATACGCTCGCTATCAGGAGGAGAGAAAACATTAACTGCTTTAGCTTTTATTTTCTCTATCCAAGAACATGAACCTGCTTCATTCTATATCTTAGACGAAGTTGATGCAGCATTAGACAAAAGAAACTCTGAAAAACTTGCCAAATTAATAGCAAAATATGCAGAAAAAGCACAATACATAATGATCTCGCATAATGATGGAATAATATCAGAGGCCTCAACCCTATACGGAGTCTCAATGGACGAACATGGCATTTCCAAAGTTGTTAGTTTGAAAGTTTAAACAATTTTTCTGACAAAAAACAAATAATAAGAGAAAAAACCTAAAGCCAAAGCTGCAATAATATCTATAAAGTAATGTTGCTTAACAAAAAGAGTGGAAATAGATATAAAAAACAATAACACAAACAGGACATAACCAATCCTTTTATTATATTTAAAGGAAACTAGAGCAGACAATGTACTCAAAGAAACATGGAGGCTTGGGAATAAATTATAAGGCTTTGCCACACTATACACCAATGCTACAATACTTAAAAAAAATCCATTTCCCTCTATATCAGGTCGAATGGTTTTTACAGGATATATTAGATATATTATCGAACTAAAAAAAATAACAAACAAATAAGCTAGTACAGCCTTCCGGTAATCCTTTTTATCTCTAATGATGAAATATGGGATTATAACAACAATATAAGCTAAAACATAAAAAACAATAAAAGCCGGTATAAAAGGAATATTCTTCTCAAAACCTAAAGCTAAAATATGAGTTTCTCTTCCCTCACTGAAATTATTTATCGAGAAATAGCAAAGAGCCCAGACAATAACTACTAAAAATAATAAAAGCTCTTTCTCATACCTTTTATATAAAGATAAAAATCTCATTTGTACAAAATATAAAAAAAGAGAACTATATAAATTTAATGAAATGATTTATATGAAACTTCAGAATTAAATCAAATTTACAAAAAATAAAAGCTTATTTTTAATATCTATAGTCTAATGCCTATGATGTAGAAAGTTTTATATATTTCCAAAAATTAACAACAATCTTATGAAATATATAAACTTTCCAAAAAATAAACAAACAGAATTCCTAAGATTAATAAAAGGTAAAACTAATTATTCATGGAAACAGCTTGCCTATTTTTTGAATGTAAACAGGAGTATGATTTTTTTCTATCTTAATGAACATTCAAAACTGCCTTATACCCATTATCTAAAGCTTTGCAACTTAGCAAGGATAAAAGAAAATCAAAGGATAAATCTGATAGATATTAAAAACAAAGAAGAAGAGATAAAAAAACCAGCCTTATCCCCTAAACTGGCAGAGTTCGTAGGTGCTCTAAATGGTGATGGGCATATGAATATGATTACTTATGAAGTGTCAATATCCATGGATAAAGATCTTGATAACAATTATTCTAATTATATTATAGCCTTATACAAGGAGCTATTTGATCTTAAAGCAAGAAAATATACTCAAGAAGATAATAACAAGGTAAAATGTTTTGTATATTCAAAACAACTAGTAAGATTCTTATATCAGGAGTTTAATGTTCCTACTGGAAAAAAGAAAGGCTATCTTCAAATTCCTACAAAGCTTAAACAAAACAAAAATCTACTAAAGGCGTATATTAGAGGACTCTTCGATACGGATGGAACATTCCATAGGCACCATAAAAAAGATTGTATGTTGGGCATTATTAGTACGGACAAGAAATTTATAAAAGAGCTCAAGGTCGCTTTAGAATCACTTAATTTTATCACATCCTTAAAAAACAAGAATCTTTATATTTACAGGAAAGAACACATTGATAGATTTTTTAAAGAAATCAATCCATCAAATAAGAAACATACCGATAAATATTTTTATTATCAAAAGTATGGAGTAGTACCTCTTACAAAAGAACTATTAAATCGTTAGATTTATATAAAAAATAGGTTTCCCAGAGGATATGCGCCGGTGGTCTAATGGCTACAACCCTATAAGGTTGCCATAAATGACTTCAGCCTTCCAAGCTGATTATCCGGGTTCGAATCCCGGCTGGCGCATTTTTGTTTCTAAGTACATACAGTAAATTTAATATATGACTAACATATTTAATTTATAATATGAATGAAAATATTATTGTTATTCAGATTGTAGTAAGTATATTTTATGTTTTGGCTTTTATGATATACAAAAAGAATAAGGAGGATGCAAGACTATTGGATAACAATTTTAAATATTTTACAATACTATTCACAATTATCTCTGTAATAGATGTTTTATTAATATTTAAATCTGCTCTCTAATACCGCTAATAAACCTATCAAAATCTTCTTTCTTCACATTAGCTCCACAAGCATACTCATGCCCTCCGCCATAGCCCTCTACACCAATTAATGCCTTCTCGATCACAGGCGGCAGTACCTTCTTCATACTCCTCAGGCTTAATCTAACCTCTCCGCTTTTCTCTCTACCGACTATAACAATCTTATCAGGATATCTATAAATCAACTCATTAGAAAGATCCCCGCTGAAACTCATCTTATTTTCCTCATAGACATATACCAACAATTTATCTTTACCAACATGCTTAATAGCGTCCCTTAAAAGCTCCTCGTACTCCTTGTCTATCTTCTCAAATCTTTTGTAAATAAATTTACCTTTTGCACTGCTCTGCTCCAGAATCTCTTCAGGACCCTCAATTCTCGTCAATACCTTAAAGCATTTAATAACCTCGCTTGTTTTCCCTTTCAATATATAAGAAAATACCCTTACCAATTTCCCTAAAGAAGTTTCAAAATATATCTTCCCAGGATCCTTTAAGTCCTTCTCAACTAAACTTCCATATTTCTTTTTAAATTCATAAAAAAAATCAGGAATAACCCAATCACCAATACACCCAACAGTCGCAATCCACAAATCCTGCTTCACAACTTCATAACATATTCTCGTAACAGGAGTTCCATCACCTCTATCCTTAACGCGGGGATTAAAATACCTAACATTGCTTCGTTCATAAGGCCCGTGGTGGTCTACCCATATAATAGGCACTTTTACTTTATCAATAAACTCCTGATCCACAATAGGTATGTCTAAAATAAATATCTTATCAGGCATGTACTCTTCAGTCTTTGGAAGAAACTTAACACCTAATCCGGGCTTTGCCTTAAACACAATCCCATGCCCTTCCTTAATATATCTATAAAACAAAAGAAATGAACATAAACCATCAGGATCATCATGAAAAAAGAATAGAGGATTCTTACAATTATCCAGCTCTTCTTTGATTTGTTTAATCTCTTTATCGCTTAACATTTTCCCACATAAAAAAACATATATTTTAAGATTTAAATTGATACACTAATATATAAGCCTTTGGAATCTACCCAATTCTTTTCCTCTATTCGCAACTATTCATACTCTAATAAGGTTGCGACGGGGAACTTTATGTTCCCCATAGGGGTCTATCGGGCGTAGCCCTTAGACAGTAAACTATTTAATCTCCAAAATCTTACTCATTTTATGAACATCCCATGCATCAAATGCAAAGGAGCAACCCCCTTACAAAGTTGCGGAAGAACCTTCTGCCCCATAATGGCAAAATCAGAGGCCTTGTTTAAAATAAAGGATAGTTTGCCTAAAGAAGATTTTCTTACCTCTTCCCCAACCCCTTTTGTCGGCCACAACTTCTACCCTGATTTATACGTAGGAATACTTAGCCCTCCAGAGCAAAGAGAAGATGCCTGGCTTTATGATGCTCCAAACTACTGGGCAGAAAAAAACTTCCAAATCCCGCAAATAGTTGACTATAGGTCAGCTTTAATCAATTCAAGATTCAGAACACATATAAAACAAAGGAATAGATTCCTAGAAGTCTCTCAGGAAATAGGAATGGCATCTAAACCAGTAGATATTGAAATTAACCTGAAAGAAAAGCCAAAATTCAAACTAACTACTGATCCTTATCATGCACCAATGGGCCCAAATGCTAAATTAAAAAAAGCACAAATCACAGCTAATCCCAGAATAGACACAAGAGTTGAAAAAATAGTGAGCGACACAGATTTAAAGGCTAACAGAGCATTAACCTATCTCTACGAAAAAGGATTTGATGAAACCTTCTTAACTAAAATATTAAGCATAGGAAACCTCGGCTTAAAATATCAAAGAAAATTAGTACCCACAAGATGGTCTATAACAGCAACCGATGATGCATTAGCAAAGCATTTACTGCAGCAGGTAAAACAATACAACCAATCTTATTATCAAGCTTACTTTGGGGGATATTTAGGAAACTACTTTCTTATACTTCTCTTTCCAGAGGTATGGTCTTATGAGCTTTTTGAAACATACGCACCAAAAGCAGAGTGGAACATATCAAATGAATACACATTTATGACAGACTATGAATCCTACCAAGGAAGAAAGACATATGCAGAAAACTGTGGAGGAGGATATTACGCAGCAAGACTTCCGATACTAGAAAAACTAAACCAACTTAAAAGACAATCCTCTGTCTTAACCCTAAGATTCATAACAGGAGAATATGCAGTTCCTTTAGGCGTATGGGTAGTAAGAGAAGCAGTAAGAAAAACTCTAAACTCAAAACCTCTGGAATTCTCCTCAAAAGAACTAATGCTGAAATACGCTAAAACCTTAATAAGCAAAAAATTCAACTACAATATAGAAATTTTATTAAACCAGAGCATCTTACTAAAAAAACTAAGAACACAAAAGAAATTAATCCAATTCACATAAAAAATGACCTTCCAAAAACTTTCGAGTGAAAACGAGAAAGGTTTAGAAAATCCTACGGGTTTTCTAAAAGCCTTAATAAACTTACAAAACTCAGTCTCTCTGGCTATTAAACATAATATAGACCTGAATAAAAAATTGGACAAAGAAAAATCTCTCTACGACTATGAAGAAAAACAAAAAATCTATTATCATAACACTCTGGAATCCAATCTTAAACTGGTAAAATCAGATTCTCTGGAACTCCCCCAGTTAACCAAACATGACATAAGAAACCAGCCATTTGTAAATCAAATCCTGGAATTAATGCCAGAACTGGACAATAAAGACCTAAACAAAATACAAAAAACAGTTACAAAAATGCTCCTGATAACAAAGCAACTAAACTTCCCAAAACAGGATTTAGAAAAAACCTTCACAATACCAACAAATATTCCGCAAGAAATAAAGTCAGAAATCAAAGCAGATATCAATGAATTAAATAAATGCTTTAATAACCAATGCTACAGAAGCTCCATAATCCTTTGCGGCAGATTACTGGAAACAGCCTTACACAGAAAATACTATGAATTAACAAAAAACGACCTATTAGAAAAGTCCCCTGGCATAGGCTTAGGAAACATAATAGCCAAACTAAAAGAAAAAAATATGCAATTAGACCCGGCAATAACCAATCAAATCCATCTGATAAACCAAGTAAGAATATTCTCAGTCCATAAGAAAAAAGAAGCATTCTATCCATCAAAACAACAAACACAGGCTACTATTCTCTACACATTAGATATTCTAGAAAAATTATTTAGCTGACTTAACCTTTTTATCTTCTAACTTACCCAAAAAAAGAATCAACATAATCAAAACAGTTGCTATAACTGCTAAAATATACCACCCTACCCCAACACAAATACCAATTGCAGCAACAACCCATAGAGTTGCAGCTGTTGTCAAACCATGTATCCCTTTTCTTCCTTGGGCAATTATTGTTCCAGCGCCAATAAAACCTATCCCTGTTATAACTCCAGCAATAATTCTTGCATAATCTTCTACAAAATAACTAACAGAAATAATTGTAATAAGAGTAGAACCAGCACAAACTAACATATGCGTCCTCAAACCAGCAGGTTTATGACTTCTCTCTCTTTCCCAACCTATTAAACCACTCAAAACTACTGCTAATATTAACTTCAAGGTTTGTTCATAAATTAGTTCCATAAATCAATCCTAGATTATCATATATAAAAATCTATCGCTTTATCTGCATCAAAGAAAAAACTATTTAAATAAAAGCCTAATAATAAACCTATATGCAGACAAAAGAGCTAAAAAAGAAATACCTGGAATTTTTTAAAGAAAAAGGGCACGCCATAATTAGCTCCTCTTCTCTGATACCTGAACATGATCCTACTGTTCTATTCACAACAGCAGGCATGCATCCCTTAGTACCTTACTTAATGGGCCAGCCCCATCCTCAGGGAAAACGCTTGGCAAATTGCCAAAAATGTATAAGAACAGGGGATATAAATGATGTTGGTGACCCATCTCATCTTACCTTTTTCGAAATGCTTGGGAACTGGTCATTAGGAGATTACTTTAAAGAAGAAGCAATAAAATACAGCCTTGAATTTCTAACAGACAAAAAATGGCTCGGCTTAAACAAAAACAGACTCTACATAAGCTGTTTCAAAGGCTACAAAGATGCACCAAAAGATAAAGAATCTGCAAAAATCTGGCAATCTCTGGGCATACCTAAAGAAAGAATTTATTTTTTCCCAAAAAAAGACAACTGGTGGGGCCCGGCAGGTAAAACAGGACCCTGCGGTCCAGACACAGAAATGTTCTATGACACAGGAAAAGAAAAATGTGGAAAAGACTGCAAACCAGGCTGCAACTGCGGAAAATATTTTGAGATATGGAATGATGTTTTTATACAATATAATAAAACAAAAGATGGAAAATATGAAAAACTAAAACAAAAAAACGTAGATACAGGAATGGGTCTGGAAAGAACCGCTGCTGTCTTACAAAAAAAGGAAACAGTTTATGAAATAGAAACATTTTTGCCAATAGTAAATAAAATAAAGGAATTAGCTAAAATAAATAACCCAACAGAAGAAAAAAAACTCTCGATAAGAATAATAACAGACCATATAAGAGCCTCTACATTCATACTAGGAGACGATCTAGGAATAGCGCCCTCAAACCTTGACCAAGGCTATATCCTAAGAAGATTCATCAGAAGGTCAATAAGACACGGCAAACTATTAGGCATAGAAAAAGAATTTCTCACAGAACTGGCAAAAATAGTTATACAGCTTCATAAAGAAGATTACAAAGAGCTGGAAAAAAACAAAGATTTTATATTAAATGAACTGAAAAAAGAAGACAACAAATTCAGAAATACATTGGAAAAAGGTCTTAGAAAATTTGAAAAAATGCTCACAAACAATAAAATTTCAGGAAAAGAAGCCTTCCTGTTATTCCAGTCTTACGGTTTTCCTTTAGAAATGACAGAAGAACTGGCAAAAGAAAAAAACATTAGGGTAGATAGAGAAGCCTTCCAGAAAGAATTCGAAAAACACCAGCAGCTAAGCAGGGTTGGAGCAGAAAAAAGATTTAAAGGAGGTCTAGGAGATCACTCAATCGAAACAACTAAGCTGCATACAGCTACCCATTTATTAAACCAGGCCTTAAGGGAAGTTCTAAAAAAACCAGACATCTTCCAGAAAGGCTCTAACATAACTCCTGAAAGATTAAGGTTTGACTTCAACTTCGATAGAAAACTAACAAAAGAAGAGCTGCAAAAAGTAGAAGATTGGGTAAACCAAAGAATTAAAGAAGAATTACCAGTAATCAGGGAAGAAATGACAGTAGAAGAAGCAAAGAAAAAAGGTGCGCAAGGAGTTTTTGAAAAAAAATATGGAGAAAAGGTTTTTGTTTATTCAATAGGCAACAAATCAATGGAAATCTGCGGCGGCCCACACATAAAAAACACAAAAGAACTAGGCCACTTTAAAATAAAAAAAGAAGAGAGTTCTGCAGCTGGTGTTAGGAGAATAAAGGCAATTCTCGAGTAACTAAGCAGGTGTATTTCTTCACTATATAGTTATATTTTTAAATTCAATTGCATTCTTAACAGTATGAGCCTTAAATTAGCGATGGTTGGATATGGAACTATTGCACCGCATTATGTGAATGCAATATTAAATAACAGAAATTATGAACTAGTTGCAGTATGTGATACAGATCCTGCCAAAAGAACAAGTGTAGAAAAAACAGGAGCCAAATATTTCAATAATATTGATGGCCTTCTGCAAGATGGTAAAATAGACGCCATTATTGTAGCAACCCCTAACTATTTACATGCTAAACAGACAATTGCAGCTCTTAGAGCAGGTAAACATGTGCTATGTGAAAAACCAATGGCAACTAGCTTAGAAGATACTCAAGGAATGGTTAATGCAGCTACTTCAGCTGGAAAAGCACTGATGGTATCATACCATGATAGGTTTCATAGTAGAGTTCTTGAGCTTCAACAAAGAGGTCTGGAAATCGTGGGTTTTGAAGCGGATAATAGAGAACATATTCTTGATCATTGCGACCTTAGCAAAGCTTGGTACCTTAATAAAGAATATTCAGGAGGAGGTGTTGTTTATGATAATGGCAGTCTTGTTATTGATATACTACTACAATTTATTCCTGATTTGAAATTTAAAAAGGGTACATTATATAAAGATAGTTATGGTGTTGAAATAAGAGCCGACCTTGAATTCGAGCAAGGAACTATTCATCTTGATTGGAATGCAGATACAGAAGTAAAAAAGACAACCCTTATAGAAAAAGGAAGTAAAATTCATTTAATTAATCTCTTAAGCAGCGAAGGAGATACTTCCGGCAAATATCTTAAACATGAATATGAAAACCTTTTAGCAGCGTTCTTACAAGAAGTAAAAAGTCCTAAAGGCTATGGTAAAAGAGGACTCAAAATTCAAGAGATGTTAGAGGAGATATATGCTCATTCTAAAATAGTCTAATGAAAAACAGAAACATTTATACTATCTAGAACCAATATTTTTATATCTTACCACAACATTTATATCCTATTCTAAATTAATTAAACCAAAATGCTTTACATAATCTCAACCCCAATCGGCAACCTCAAAGACATCACATTAAGAGCCCTAGACCAATTAAAACAATCAGACATCATATTAGCAGAAGATACAAGAAGAACTTCTATCCTATTAAACCATTACGATATAAAGGATAAACAATTAATATCCTTCAATGATAACAACAAAGAAAGAAAAACACCATCAATAATAACAGAGTTAAAACAAAATAAAGATATAGCAATAGTCTCAGACTCAGGCACCCCTGGCATAAGTGACCCTGGCTTTTATTTAATAAGAGAAGCAATAAAAAACAACATAAAAATAATCCCAATACCAGGACCTACAGCCTTGATAACAGCCCTGACATCCTCAGGCTTCCCCACAGATTCATTTGAATTTTATGGCTTTATTCCAAAAAAGGAAAAGGCAAAAAAAGAGCTATTAAACAAAATAAAACAAAGCAACAAAACAACACTCCTATATGAAAGCCCTTACAGATTAATAAAAACCCTGAAAACAATGCAGGAAATAATGCCCGACAAAGAAATCTGCATAGCAAGAGAATTAACAAAACACTTTGAAGAATTCATCAGAGGAACAACAAAAAAAATATACAATAAATTAGAAAATAAGCTTATTAAAGGTGAAATAACAATTGTAATAAGCAAAAACTGATCTATACCTTATAAACAGTATCTCCTTCTCTGGCATGCTCCTTAACTTTCATACCAATGCTCTGCCCTGCTTTCGCTTCCTTAATGTTCTCATGCTCTATCTGCATTGAATCAACCTTTTGTTTAAAATCAGATGTTGCTCCCTTTATCCTTATTTTATCACCTACCTTTAAATCACTGCTCAGTTCAATCACAGCAACACCTATCTTAGTGAAATAATGTGTTATCTTGCCTATCTCTTCCCCTAAATTTTCTTCTTTAGCTTCTTCTTCAGCCATTAAGCCTCACCCCGATATTATGTATAAATCATACTACTATATAAATTTATTTAATATTTTAAGTAATCATTCAACCTTCTAATAGCATGCAACTTGTCCTTATCATCAACTTTAGCATTATTTATAGCACCTCTTAAAACATCAATAGTCTTATCATAATGTTTCTTATTTATCCTATAAGGATAACCATCTTTCCCCCCATGAGCAAAACTATATTTTACAGGATCCTTCCATGAAGCCCTCTTACCATACACTAAATCAGATATCAAAGCCAGACTGCGAACAGTTTTAGGACCAACCCCTTTAATAGCAACCAATTCCTCATATTTTGAAGGCTGAATCTCATAAGCCTTCTGGAGCATCTCCATACATATCTTATTTTGATTAATAATTGAATGTCTGGGCCCAAAAGATAAACTTTCAAAATTATTCAATGTTCTTTGCTCAGCTGGCTTAAAATATTTCTTTAAATGCTTAGGATTATCATTAACAATATCAACTGAAACCTTTCTTGCTTCAGAACTCTCCTTTGCAGTCATATTCAAAACATCCTTCCCCTTCTTATCGCAACATATAGCATCATGCGGCTCATTAACAAAGCTTTTGACATTATTGCTCAACCAATGGTATCTTCTGGCATATCTATCAAACATTCCTTGTTGTATCACACTCCATGAACCTTTTTCGCTCAAAACAAAGCAATGATGATATAATTGATAATTATCTTGAATTAGTGTATTATCCACTTTAGCAGACATTTTTGAGGAATAAATCAATCTGTTAATCTTATCAGTTGATAAATTAAAATCATCTCCAAATTTCTCAATCTCTTCCGGAGCTTTTCTTGAAGTACCCCCTTTGCCTCCTGCAATCTTCACACCTATATTGAGTTTATTTAATGACTCTTTCAAAGCACCACAAGTTGTAACAGTAAGTCCAGAAGAGTGAAAGTCAAAACCTAGGATGCAACCCAGTGCTTGGAAAAAATAAGGGTTAGAAAGTCTTCTGATATATTCTTCTGTCCCATACTCATTTATTATTATTTCAGATATTACTCTTCCTAATTTTTTCATTCTTATAAATAACCATGCAGGACATTTTCCGTGATGTAGCGGAAGATTGGTTATACCCGCTTTAATCAATTCTTTTCACCATCTCATACAGTTTTTGTAATTTATCAATATGGCAAGAACCAAATTTATTATAAAATTTTAAAACTTCTCTCTTACTATCAACCTTTATAGTATACCATTCACCTAATTTTGTTTTATGAAAAGTAGGTCCATTAAAATGAATATCAAATTCTTTTTCAAAAATTGTTTTTATTTTTTCTAAAAATGACCTATCTGCTTGAGCAAAACTTAATCTAAATCTTCCTGAATGGACGCATCCTTCAGAATCAAATATTCCTAAAAGGAAATATTTTTTATTTATTTTATCCATTCTCCACACTATCTCTGGTATTTTACCTACTTTGATTTTCAAAACTTGAGTTAGAAATCTATAAATAGGTTTAGAACCTATTTGAATAGCATAACCACCCTTAAACCTCTTGAAAATTGGAGTTTCAACATTAAAAGATTTCTTAAATAGTGGCTTTAAAATATATTTCAATTGACCTGTAGATTTCTCACTTATTTTAACAAGATAATGATTGCCTTTATCATTAAAATGACCATCACCAACCAACCACCCCACTAAATAGGAAAGTTTTGGAGTAATGTATCTAGGTAATTTCGTTTTTGCATAATATGCAGAAACAGAAAATGTATATTCATTTTCAAAAATTTCATCCCATTTCTTATTGACGTCTTTTTTACTTTTATTACAATAACCCTCCCATAAATGAAGAATTTTGTATAGCATCTGAATAGAAATTCTTTTCCTTCCATTTTTATAAGCATAAAAAACACCAGTAGAAACACCTAATTCTTCAGGAATAAATTCCCTTACATTCAACTTTCTATAATTCTCCTTAACAATCTCGTCCCATACCCCTTTAATAAAAGGATCAACCTTATTCATATAAATAGATCTCTCCTTACCGTCAGACCTACTAGTTAAGTGTAGCAAATAATTATAAAGTGGAATCCGGGGTTTATTTGGAATAGACTCTAAAATGTCTTTACTAATTAAATTCACATTTTTTATCGATTGGTTATTTGATTTCATTTAAATCACCGAATTTTCATCGGTTGATACTATTTAAATGAAATTAAATATCAATGAAAATGTGATTTGTAAAGACTATCTACTCCCAATTCTTTTTAGTTGGGTTTCTATAATAATCCATAATATTACGACTATAATAATCAAAACAATTATAGCATATATATTTAATTTATACCCCAATCTAAATTTTGCTAATAAAACTAATCCTAACAAAAAAGCAATAAACCATAAAAAATATACCTCGTCTTTTCTCATAATACAAAGAAAGACTTTTTAATTTATATACTTATCCCTTTAGAATGCTTCAACCTTTTTAGGTTCTATCTTTATTCCTTCACTTGTTATATCCATAGCTATTGTTTTCTCAGGTATCTTTGTGCCCCTCATCTTTAATACTTCTAAGGCCCTTTTTCTTACCCCTCCATGTCTAAAATGATAAAGCAATATTAGACCATCAACCTCAAATTCAAGTGCTGCTGAAATAATATGCTCTTCCCTTGTAACATCTTGGGACGTCATTAGAGCTGTGCAGTCCCATTTATCAATAAGTTCAAATAACTCTAGCGCAGCCTCCTTTTTTGTTAACTCATTTTCATATAAAAGAGTAAATGAAGTCATGGAATCTATAACCAGGCGTTTAGCTTCAATCTTTTCAATAACAGATTCTATCAAACCACCCCCCTCTGTTAAGACCTTTTTTACCTGCTCAGGTTTATATTCTAAAAAAACAAATTTTCCTTTTTGCTCATATTCTTCTAAATTCCAGCCAAACTCCAGCATACTCTCATAAAACTTTTTCTTTTTTTCTTCGAATGTTACATATACCCCGGACTCGCCATTTCTAAGGCCGTCCATGATAAACTGCATAGCAAAAATAGTCTTGCCGCTACCTGGGCCCCCTGCCACTAAATTAATACTGTTCCTTTTAAAACCACCCTCTATTAAGGGGTTTAACTCTTTGATTCCCGTGGGTATCCTTTTTGTTACCATAATTATTTAACTTTAGAGGCATTAGTATATAAAATTTTTGTTAAGCTTTTCCTTAAAAAATAGAAAGTTATATATATGCCTGATTTTATAATAATTTCATGAAAGAAAAAATAGAAAGGGTGCCTATGTACATAAAGGGGCTTGATGATGAGATAGAAGGGGGCATACCAAAAGGTTTTATTAACCTAATATGCGGTGTTGCAGGAACTATGAAATCCTCTATAATCTTCAACGTACTCTACAATGAAGCAAGATTCAAAGGAAAAAACTCTTTCTATATATCAATTGAGCAGTCATTTGAGAATTTCTCAGTACATCTGGCTAATCTTGGTATAGATCTCTCTAAAATTAATATTGCTCTCGCTACCATAAATCCTCCAAAATTGAATTTTATTGATAAAGAAAAAAAGGATACAGGGACAATTATCTTTATGGACGTACCCTCTATAAGGGAAAAAATAATTAAAACAAGGAAATATGAGGGAGATTTAATTAATCTTACATCATCCATGATAGACGAAGTAAGTAAATTCTTAAAATACGACTTTTTTGTTTTAGACTCTCTAAATGCTGTTTACGCAATATCAGAGATTAAAAAACCTAGGGAAACCCTGTTCAGTCTATTTGAATTTTTAAGATCAAAGAATCTGACATCCTATCTTATCCTGGAAACTCCTTTAGACAGAAAACTGCATGATTATTTATATGGGGTTGAAGATTATCTCGCTGATTCTGTTATATTTGTTGATTTAGCCAGGTACGGAAGGATTGTTCAGAGAGAGCTTCTGATAAGAAAAATGAGGGCTACAAAATCAAATACTAATGTATTTACCCTGGCATTTAATAACGGGCAATTCATAGCAGTCCATGCTGGTGAAATACCAGTCATTGGTGAAGATTAACAATATCTCTAAAGAAAAAATTTTAGATTTTTAAAACCCAAACAAACCACCCAGCATATTCTTTATTGCAAACCTGACAAGGAAAAATATAGCAAGGCTTATAGCTATTAAAATAGGCATAAACCTTATTCCTTCTCTTTCCCTCCCCTTGGAAATTAAACCAAGAATCAAAGAGCCTAGAATAGAGGATGTTATTAAAAATATAACCGCAAACATTATTACAAAACCAGGGGTAATGCTGACCTCTGTGAAACTTACCGGCAGACTGGTTACAGTGGCTTCTGGTAATTCTATTGAACTTAACTTCTCTGTTAAGACCTCAACTAAAAAAGAGCTTAACCCAAATAATAAAGGAGCACCAAAACCAACAGCAGCAAAAATGAAAATAACATACATCATAACATTCGTCCTTATCCTGCTGTCAACAAGCCTTTCTTGTCTTAAATTTCTGGCTGTTTGCTCCAATAAAGATGCTAACTCTCCACCGGACCTCAACCCGGAAACTATTAAAACAACGGTTTTTCTCAATCTCTCGCTTTTGATATGTTTGCTCATATCCAGTAAAGCCTCGCTAATCTCTTTTCCCATTGTAATTTCCTTCCCAACCTGGTTTATTTCCTCTTGGAAAGGTCCGAATTCAGGTCTCGCAGACAATAATAAAGCCTTATCCGTAGTTAAACCGGCCCTTAAATTAGAAGCCATTAATTGTAAAACATCGGGTAATATACTTTCTACAAATCTTGCTTTTGCATCTGCCCTGAGCAATAATAAAAAATAAACTAAAACCTGAAATAAAAAGAAAATACCGACAAAAGAAATTAAAAAAGGAACTTCAAAAAATGCGCCCAAATAAAATGACAGAGCCAATGATAAAAGAAAATCAGCAACACACATAAAACCTAAAAAGACGTCAGGATTCAATCTAATGCCTGAATACCTTAGCAGATTAATATAGGCCTTCCTTAATTTTTTCGGATAAAACTTAGCTAAAAATCTGTACATTTTAATCTCTTAATAAGTTTGGTCTTCTGCTCTTGATTATACCCATAAACATTATCTGAAAAAATATCACAATGCCATAAAGACCCCAAAATACCAGCTTTGTGGCAAACTCGGATAAATGAATAAAAGATGACAATATAATCAGGAAAGTCATACCCAATGATGGCGCTATCACCACCATTAACATATAAAACATTGCCAATGGGTTTAGTTGGCCGCCATACCTCTGTATTTGCAAAATCTGTTCTTCTGACAAAGAATCAATAATTTCCCCCACAACACCGGACATATCAGCTCCTGCTTTCATGCCATTAACAAGTTGCCATATTGCCCTCCTGAAAAATAAAGAAGGATTAATGGCAGCCATCTCCTCCAGCGTTTCTATTTGCGGTTTTCCGGCATTTATCTCCTTTACAGCCCTTGAAAATTCTTTGGAAATATCCCCGTAATCCCCTTTTGATATATTAACCAAAATATCAAATAAAGGGACACCGGAATTAAGCTGGATTAATATGTTCTGCAAAGCAGCCAATAAATTCTTTTCTATACCCCTTATTCTTTTGTGTGCGTATATCTTAGGATAAACCATCTGTTGTAAAAAAATAAAAAGAGTAACTATAATTGCTGTCATCAGACCAAATAAAAAAAATTTTTCAACACCCACTAGAACTAAAATAAAAATAAAAACAAATCCAAAAAAAATAAAAAAGATCAAGCTTGATAAAAAACACATGCTTAAATATTCTTTAACTGAAAAATCAACCTCTGCCTGCTTTAGGTGTAGTTTTAAAAAAGGAAACAAACCTTGCAAAGCTTCCCCAATACCAAGAAAAATATATGAACCTCTCTTCAAAACCTTCATTGGTAATAATGAATAAGGTAATTTAAACATAAAAATCACTCCCTATCATATTAAAACCCCATGCTCCTTACAAAAATTCAAAAATTAAATATTTAATAAATTATCAGGGTTTGAATTTTTGTTAACTACCCCTGTCACAAAATCAGGATCAAGATAATACATGTTCATAACCTTGCCAACCTTTTCTAAACTCCTCATCTTATTTTTAACCAAATAGTCCAATATCTTTTTCTTGGTTGCTATATCATCATTTATTTCTGCTTGGCTTAATCCGGTGTGTCTGCTTAAATCTTCGAATAATCTTATGGAAGGTGAATGTTTTAAAATAGTATCAGTGGATGGTTTCCATCTGTATAGCAGATTAGGTTTGACTATGGTTCTGCCGCTTTCCTCAGATGTAATAAATTCTCCTATCTGGTACGTTCTCCTTATACCCACCCTCCTGTCTCTGAACATCACAACATTTAAATTAACTGCACCCAATAAATTTTTAGGAACCTCTATTGGAGGATTAATCAGCCTTTGAATAGTCTCGTTTATTGAATCAGCATGAACAGTAGCATATACACTATGACCTGTATGCATAGCTTCAAACAAAACCTCTGCTTCTTTCTTTCTTCTCATCTCCCCCAATATTATTCTGTCAGGCCTCATCCTTAATGAATTTACCAGTAAATCAAGCATCGTAACTTCCCCTTTTCCTTCTGGATTTGGTTGCCTTGTTATCAAAGGACACCAGTATAAAAATTTAGGAGGCTGCAATTCCCTTGTATCCTCTATGCTTATCAGCCTGTGATTAGGGGGGATAAAAGGCATGCAAACATTCAAAAAACAGGTTTTTCCAGAGGCTGTCCCCCCTGAGATTAAAACATTCATTTCATATTGTATTGCAAGCCAGATTAATGCAAATATATTGGAATCTGATGTCTTATTTGAAATAAAATCTACCACAGTCCAGGGATCCCTAGCAAATTTTCTTATCGTAATGGTATTTCCTTTGGAAGAGATTGGGTAAAAGACAGCATTTGCCCTGTCGCCTGTAATAAGGTGGGCGTCTAATAAAGGATTTAGCACAGTTATTTGCCTGCCAATCCTTCTGGCAATCATATTAGAAAAATTTTGGATTTTTTCTTCTGTTTCAATCGTTATACGTGTCTCTAACCATCCGTATTTTTTATGATACACTCTAACAGGCTCATTTGAAGAATTTATAACAATCTCCTCCAAATTACCGTCATTTAACAAAAATTCGATTTCCCCGAAACCTAGCATCTCATGCAATAAAGTACCGATTAAAATATCTTTAATCTCTTCTTTTATTCTTGGTATTTTCCCTTTCAGTAAATCACTTGCCTTTTTCTTGAATCTTTCTTTTAGTCTGTCCATAACCTTGGGATCTAATATCTCAGCTGCAGAAACCTTTACTTCTGCTATTAACTCCCTTTTTATTTCATCAATTAAAGCTAAAGTAGGTTTGCTTAACTCTGGTACAACTATTTCATATGTATTACTTCTCCCTTTGCCACCAACTATATTCACATCTACATTTACACCATCCGCTTCTACTTTATAACTCTCTATTTCCTGCATTTTATACCGTTTTGTTTGGTTTTCTCCTGAGCTCAGGCTCCCCAATAGCAGGATAATGAATCTCTGCCAGCTTATGCTCTTCTAAAATTGCAGCCCATTCCTCTGCTTTCCTCTTGTCAATTCCAAAATACCTTGCTATAGCAGAAAGTTTTATCCTGCCTTTCTTTTCTATTATTTTGTATAAAACATCAATGTCTGTTTCATATTCCCCTATTTCTATTTTTAAAGATTTCGACAATTCTTTAACCAGAGGTATCTTCTCCTTTTTTGGCCTTTTTTCTTCTTCCTTAATCTCCCTTCCCTCCTCTTTTTTAAATCTTTTCTCGAATAGTCTTGAAAAAAAACCTGGCTTTTTTTCTTTTAACTTTTCTTTTTCCCTCTCTAATAATTTTCTTCTTTTCTCTTCCTCTTTTCTCTTCCTTTTTTCCTCTTTTAGCCTTAACTTCTCCTCCCTTCTTTTTTTCTTCTCTAATAATCTCCTCCTCATTTTCTCTTCCTTTAACCTTAACTTTTCTTCTTTCCTTTCCTCCCTCTCCGAGGCTCTTTTTATCTTTTCTTTCTTTTTAATTTCCCTTTTCTCTTTTTTAATTCTTATTACAGACAAAACTAATGGACGCATAAAAATAATCAGGGAGAACAATAATAAGCCAACAATAATATACAAAAACCAATGTCCAAAATAACTTATTTTAATAAAAATTTTGTTGAATATAAGTAGAATATAAACTACGAGTATCATAACCATTATTAATATAAACAATAACCTTCCGGAGAAATGATTTGTTGTTTCGCTCTTTTCTCTTATTAAACTCTCTTCTTTAGAAGAAGGTTTTTCTTTTTTATATGCTTTTTTGTTTAACCCTTTCTCAGCCATCTTACTATTAAAAATTTTATACTCACCACTATTTAATTATTACATCTATCAATTTATTTTTTAAATGTATGTATTAATTATTAAATAGTAAACCTTAAAATAGGGAAATATAATTAAATTTAAATAGAAGCATTTCCCCTTATCGTTTAATATGAAAAAAAGAGGCCAGGTATCTATAGAATATATGATTATTGTTGGAATTGCAACAGTGGTTATTATCTCTTTGCTTGCGATTTCTAATTATTATTCCAAAGAGGTAGAAACAACAATAAATACAAACCAGATAGACAGAATAGCCAAGGAAATTGTAGATACAGCAGAATCTATGTATTATTTTGGAGAGCCGTCTAAAACTACTATTAAGGTTTTTATACCGGAAGGGATTAAGCATATTAATATCTCTAATAATGAACTTAATTTTAAGGTTAGAACCCAAACTGGCCTTACAGACATGTCTTATGGTTCTTCTGTTCCAATGCAGGGAAACCTCCCCTATTCGTATGGATTCCATTATGTGACAATAGAGGCCAAGGAGGGGTATGTATGGATAAACGGAACATAAAATGCCAGGTTGCTTTGGAATTCATGCTCTTGGTTGGCTTCTTGCTTTTTATATTTGTAATAGTTCTTGGGATAGTCTCAGCTAATACATCTTATATGTTCAAGAAAAAAGAAATCATAATTGGAGAGGATATCGCAACTAAGGTAGAAAAAGAGATTAATCTTGCTGCTAATGTCCTGGACGGCTATTCAAGAAAATTTACACTTCCTCAAAAATTAGCTAATAAGGAGTACACTATTTACATAGCAGGTAATGAAGTTATAGTCCATACAGAAAAACAGGATTTCTGGAGGGTAATCCCTCTTGTAATTGGCAATCTGAGCAACGGAGAAAATACAATAAAAAAAACAAATGGCAAAATCTACCTTAATCAGGAATAAATCACAAATATGGAGCCTTGATCTAATTATAGGCATTGTAATCTTCTTCACAGCATTAATCCTTTTTTATAAATATTCTATTAACACTATGGATATTGAAAGACAGGATACAACTAATTTATTATTAGAAGGCAAACTTATATCCTCTTATCTGGTCTCTGAAGGCAATCCTGTTGACTGGACCTTAGATAATGTAACCTCGATTGGATTAACAAATGGGAATATGGACATAAATACGGAAAAAGTTAATGAATTCTCCGAATTAGCCATATTGGATTACCCAAGAAGTAGAAAGTTGCTTTCAACAATAAATGATTATTATGTTTTTTTTGAAGATAAAAATAATAACACAATAAAAATTAATGGGGTAGAGTGGATTGGTAAGGATTATACCCTAGAAAACCCGACCAACCTAATTAAAATAATCAGGTTTGTTAATTACAACTCCACCATAATAAGGATGGTAGTATATGTATGGTAAAAAAAGCAATACATTATAAATTAAGAAACAGAGGTATCTTTTTCAGCCTTGATGCCATAATAGCTGTTATCTTAACACTTTCTGTGCTTATAATGGTTTCTGTTTTTTACATGAAGGAAGAGCAAACCGCTCAGCCAGTGTATTTCTCTTCAGATATTATCCAGCTGTTATCCACAATGAAAATAGGTAATATTAATGATCCTGCTGTAAAAAGCCTGATAAACAGTAGCAATATAACTGATATGAATAGAACTATTTTAGAACAAACATTGAGATTTCAGGTATCAGGCTATAAATCAAAAGCCCAGGAATTACTAGATCTTACAATAGGAAGTCTAATACCTGGTTACTACAATATCGGGATTTGGATGGAGGGTTATGAAGAACCCATCTACACAAGCTCCCAAGAACCAGTAACCCAGCTGATATCATCAAAACAAATGGTCTCTGGCATAGAAAAGGGCAGAGCAATAGAAGGACTAAGCGCCAGAGTCTTCCTGACAGGAATAGATGAAAGATTTTCCTCAAAATATGTTTATTTTGGTGGCTATGAGGGAGATGGAAATATAACCAAAAAATTTAGCCTTCCTTCTGGCATAAATATAAAGTCTGCTTATATGGAACTTGATATAAATGATAATTTTGATTTTTATATAAACGGAATTTTCATAGATTCATTTACTCCAATAAATTTGAATACAAGTATCGATTCTTGGAATATAACCAACCTAACACTATTCCAGCCAGGAGATAACACAATAAAATTTGGATTTAATAGCAATAGCTCTAATAAATACATCGGAGGAGGTTATTTTAAAATTACCTATACTACATCAGACATAATATTAACCCAAAACGAAACTAAATATCAATTTCCAGGAATTAAAGGGGTAATAAATCTCTATGATTCTTTTTATGTTCCTGGAATTTTAAAATCAATAGCTGCCCATTTGCATTTTTATAATAAATATAACATCTTCTTTAATGTAGGTAATGAAACCATTTACAGAAATATGAATTGCGATGGTGAATATATAATTGACCTTTATGATTCAAATTTTTCTTCCTTAAACTATTCTTCATTAAGTAAGAAAACAATCCCTGTAAGGCTGGGTACAGAAGCATTGGAATTAATAAAAAAAGCATTTAACGCTGATGTAGTCCTTATAACAGATTTTTCAGGCTCTATGGTATGGCGTCTTGATAACAGCAACACAGGAACTGTTAGAAACTGTGATGACCCACAATTATATGACCCCAGCACAAGAAGAATATCTTTAGCTAAATGTCTGGATAAAGAATTTGTTAATATAATAATGAATGCTACTGGAAACAGAATGGGTCTGGTGGGATTCACATCTTACGCAGATACATATACTCCGAATTTAGATTATACAAAAGAACAGCTAATATCTCATATAAATGATTATCCAGACTATACCTCAGGAGGCACTTGTATTTGTTGTGCAATAAACAGAGCATACGAGCTACTCTCTAACTCCTTATATACTATGGCTATATTAGTTCCAAAAAAAAGCTCTTGGTTGTATAATACCTACTATCCATTAACTCCCCCTCCTAATGACCAAAACGGTAATAATTGGATCTCTGTTTACTATAACGATTCTGGATGGGCCTCTGGCAACACAATTCTTGGTTTTGAAGAAACACCTTACCTTCCTTACATAGATACAAACATAAGCATTAATTCAGTTGTTTCAACCAATGAAAGCTATAATGCCTTAGATTATTTTTTAATTGATCAAAATATTATTGCTGGGGATTTATCCCGCACATACTCTTTGGATGGCAATACCCTTGATGTAGAATATGCTTCAAGCACCGGCACCACTATTATTTTTGATGACGGATTTGAAGACTACTATGGGTATGGTGCTAATAAAATCGACGGTAACGATATTAACATAGCACCAGGTTATTGGTATATAGATGATGCTGGTCAAGAAGTATACCTAATGGCAAATTATTATGGTTATCCTGCTTATTCAGGAACAGATGTTCTTGTTTTCAGGGATATGGATAGCTATGGGTACGCAGAAACCACAATAGACCTATCCTCTTATACTAGCCCAAAACTATCATATTGGTGGAGATTAGGCCCAAACGGATTTGATTATGATGAATACGCCAATGTGAGAGTATGGGACGGCAACTGGCATACTATAACAACATATGATAGTGATGACACCGATGATACATACCATTATGCAGAAATAGACCTTTCTTCATACAACAAGATTACCAATTTTAAAATACGTTTTGGGGCTAAATCCAGTTTGGATGATGAAAGGTTCTATGTAGATGAAGTAAATGTTAAGGAAGAAGGACAATCCCACCCAGAAATCTGGTTTAACTCTACAAAAATATCATACTCAGAACCATTCGAAAGAATAAGTGTTAGATTATATTTCAAATCAAATTCCTCCACAAATTATGTTATGAAAATTTATAACTTCAATACAAATAACTGGGAATCTAACAATTGTGACTCAGGAAATGTAATTGCCAATACATGGAATGATTTCTGGTGCCATAAAACCACCCCCTATTACTATATATCAGCGGACGACAAAATAAGAATAGCTCTCACAACACCATCAGAATCTCAAACCATAGAAGATTTTGAGGATGGAAACATAGATGGCTGGAATACTGGAGGAAATGCTAACTGGTACGCAACTACCAAAACGTCTTATACCGGCTCTTGGTCAGCAGGAGCAGGCTCTATAACAGATAATCAGGAAACCTGGATAAAAAAACAAGTTGAAGGCCCATTAACAATCTCTTTTTATTGGAAAGTTAGCTCAGAACAAAGCTATGATTACCTGCGTTTCTATATCGATAGTTCCGAGCAATCAAAAATTTCTGGCGAAGTTGACTGGCAACCAAAAAAATACGAAATTCCTTCTGGAACCCATACAATAGAATGGAGATATACTAAGGATTCTAGTGTAAGTAATGGCTACGACACAGGATGGATAGACTATATAACAACCCCAAACCAAGCACCACAATCAGTTACCACTAATATTGACCTTGTTCAATATTATACAAATATGATGACAGGCAATTATTATTTCAGAAAACATTTTACTGTTGATAATAAAGATGCCTTTTCCTCAGCCAAGCTATATGTTTTATCTGATGATAGGGCAGATATATACCTAAATGGCTACCTTATTGATAATGACACCATAACTCATGATGCAGAATACTGGAACAGATACATTAATATTGATACCTCTTATCTTAATAAAGGAGATAATCTTTTTGCTGTAAAATTATACAACAAAGACGATAGGTCTGCTAAATTCGATTTACAGTTTGAGGTAAATGGCTCAAGAAATCGCTACATAATAGTTATGAGCGATGGAATAACCGGTTCTCACTGTGGTAATTGCGGCTCTGATTGCTCTGGCTCTTGTACTGATACAACAGGCTCTTATGATTGTGGTGGAAACCCGCCAGGAGACTGTTCCGGTTCACAATGCAACATGGCAATTAATGATGCTATTTGTTCCTCATGCAGAGCCCATAACGAACTTAGCTCTACTGTTTATTCTATTGGATTTGGACCGGTTGCCGAATGTTATAATGCTAATAGGACATTGCAGGGCATAGCCTCTTGTGGCAATGGTTCTTATTATACAAGCTCTGACGCTGACGAGCTGAAAGAAATCTATGAAAAAATAGCAGAAAACATACTATCTGCTACTTATCAGGCCCAGTTTATAAACGTTTCTGGTATAGGTCTTTCGCCCTCAACCCTCTATCCTGACTCTTATATAGAATTAGATTATACCCCTATCTCAAAAACACCCGCCTATGGATTAATTCCATTAACAATAGAAAGCCAAAGATTTGGTAACTATATAACCCAAGGTTCCTTCTATGTACCAGAAAATGTGGATGTTTATGATGCAAAACTAACTTCATACTCAGGAGATAAATGGACAGATAGAGCTTCAATAAAAGATTCTTCTGATAAATGGGTTACTTTCTATAATCTTTCAGAATACAGCACCAATTACCTGGAACTTGGAGACCCTTACTTAATAAATATACCCATAGACCTTGTATTAAATGGTAAAAACAACACTGTTATGATTTCAACCGCACTTAACTCATTAAACACAACAGGAGGATCTCCTGATGATAGGGCTATCTATAATATCGGCGTGGATATAGATATAAATTATACTGGTGTTTTTGAAAAGGCAGAAGGATGCAACTGGTTTATACAATTTGAAGACAGCACCAATAAGACCATGCCCATACCCTCAACCTACGATGGAGACGATGAATGCAATTTTGATGAAACTACAAATTGTGATACTTATAATGATGATGCTATAGACAATGCTGTATGTCATTTATTTAAACAATTGGATTTTAATAATGATGGCAAACTTTTTGTTAAATTTGGTCCTGAGGATTTGGACGTTAATATATATTCAATTGGTAGAATACCCTTTATGTGGGGCCCATCTATAGTTGAAGTAAGAGTGTGGAGATAAAATGAAAAAGAATAAAAAAGCAATGTATTTTACATTAATGACGATTGCCTTTTTAATCATATTCGTCTTTTTCTTTATGATTCCTGGTTATAAAAGATTAGGCCAAAAAATGACCTCAATTGAAATGAGGGTCTATTCTATAAACGACTTTATAAAAGACCTGGAAAGAGACACATCCAGAGGTCTTTATATCTCTTCCTTTAGAGCATTGTTGGCATTAGAAGGACAGATTATCCAAAATGGCGAATTTTTAAAGGATTTTAAAACCTCTTTCAAAGAAGCTGTTTTGAACGGAACAGTAAATAATAAAAACTCCACCTTAATGCTCTTTTCCACATTTCCAAATTGGATAGAAAACATCCAGAATAAAGCATCAAAATTTAACATAGATGCAAATGTAACTTTGCATGATATAGATATCTTTCAAAATGCTCCCTGGGATATAATTGTAACCGCAAACATGACGTTTGTTATAAAAGATACAACAGGCATAGCCTCTTGGAATATAAATGAAACCATAAATACCTCTATCAGCATTATAGGTTTTGAAGACCCTCTTTATATTGTCTACTCTTATGGTAGAACAACAAACCTTATTAACATAACCCCTTTTGAGAACAATTATACTTATAAAATAGGTGAAGAATGGAAAATAAACAATTTCTTAACACATACACAAAATTCTTACTACACCTATAACCCAAATGCACCCTCTTTTCTTATGAGATTAGAAAACAACCTTGATCCTTCTCCTTACGGCATTGAGAGCTTAGTAAATGTAAAAAAATTAAGTGATTTAGGTCTAGAAATAAATACAGGTAGCTCTATTGTTGATTATTACTATTGGGATGAATCTCCTGGCCCATATAGGATCAACTTTACTCCCAACTGGTATAGAATAGACAATGCCCATAGGGCAAGATATAACGTAACAGCGCTTTCTTATATAGGGTAGTCAAATTTACCTGTAAAAATATAAGTACCTCAAAATAAAAACAAAAAGATTTATATATGAGTTACTCCAAGAATAACATTAAGTGGCATTTATAATCTGCTATAAACCAAAAGAGGTGAAATAAATGAGAAAAGCACAAGCAGCCATGGAATTCTTAATGACCTATGGTTGGGCCATCTTAGTTGTATTAGTAGCAATAGGAGCACTGGCATATTTTGGAGTCCTAAGCCCAGAAAAATTTCTGCCAGAGAAATGTGTAATTTCAACCGGCTCAGGTTTGTTTTGTGATGACTTTAATGCAGATTCAGGAACAGGCGAGGCAATTACTTTAAAAATAAAGAATATCCTAACAGACAGCGTAGTTATAGCTATTGATGGAATAACAATAAAACTTTCAGATACCAAAACATGTACAGGACCAGCAGTTGAAACAACAATAAATGGTGATTCTAGTAAGGAGATAGTTGTAGGAACCGGGTGCACCCTAGATGATGGTGAGAAGATTAAGGGCGAAATCACAATAGAGTTCAAACCTACAGACGGGTTAAAAAAGGCAACAACCGGACAAATAATAACTACAGCAAGTCCCCTAACATAAAACCATTAATTTTTTATTTTATCTTCTTCTTTCTAAACAACTTTCAGAAAAAAACCATAGTATAAACCTATTTATTTCTACCAGATTCATCTTTCTGCCATTCCCTTAATTTGATTTTTCCAAAACATTTATATAAAAGTCCTTCCAGAAAATACCTATTCATATCCAGAAAGAGGTGATCATATGAACCAAAAATCACAGGCAGCAATGGAATTCCTAATGACCTATGGTTGGGCCATTCTGGTAGTTCTGATAGCAATAGGTGCTTTAGCGTATTTCGGAACTTTAAAACCCGAACAGTTTTTGCCGGAAAAATGCACAATATCAACAGGCTCTGGATTATTTTGCAGAGAGTTCACAACATCTGCTGGTGATGATACAATAACCTTAAGGATACATAATATATTAACTGAAAGTGTTGATATTGTTAGCATCAGCACAGATAATCCATCTTGCTCTGCTTCCACTTGCACTCCAGACCCTATACCGGCTGATGAAGTAGGAGATTGTGTTTTGAGCTGTTCTACTACCCTAAATTCAAAAGATAAAGTTAAAGCAGGCATATCTATAACCTTTAAAGTAGGGGATAGTACTCTGGAAAAAGGAACTACCGGCTCTTTAACAACCATTGTTCCCTAATTCTTTTTTATATTTTCATATGCTCTACCCTAAAAATTGAGAAAGATTTATATTTAACTGCCCCAATTTACACAGATATAACAAAAAAATAGAGGATAAGATAAAATCGCTTTAAAAAAAGAGATACTTGGCTGGTGCATATACGACCTGGGAAATACAGCCTTCTCAGCCTTGTTCATAACATTCTTTTTCCCCCTCTTAGTTAAAGTCTATCTGGGAGGAAATGAATTCCAACTAGGATTAATCTCCGGAATCTCAATGATCTTGGCAGGAATATTTGTCCCTTTTATCGGAGCTCTCTCAGACACAACCAGCAGAAGAATGAATTTTGTCATTTTCCTGACGATCATCTGTGTAATATTCACAGCCATGGCAGGCTATGTTCCCCTCTATCCTGCTTTAATATTTGCACTAATTGCAATGTTCACTTACCATGCAGCATTAGATGTCTATGACGCTAAACTAACAGACATCTCCACTGATAAAAACAGGGGAAAAATATCAAGCTATGGTGTTGCATGTGGTTATGCAGGTACAATCCTAAGCTTGGCAATGGCATTCATTATCTTAACCATATTCGGCTTTGAATCAGAAACAGGAATAAGAGCCATCTTTCCCTCTACTTCAATTTTTTTCCTGCTATTCTCTCTAATAACATTCAGCTTTGTCAAAGACAAAGTTAAAAAAGCAGCAGCCCCTCTAAAAGATACCATAAAAAAAGCATTCTCTCAAATAAAGCATACTCTAAAAACAATTCACAAGTATCCGGGCCTTTTGCCTTTTTTAATTGCATCCTTCCTCTACACTGACGGAATGAACACAGTCATCCTATTTCTCTATCTTTATGCAAGAGAACAAATAAAGATTGCCCTAATCGATTTCTTCTATTTCTACGCCCTATTTGCTGTAGTAGCAATAGTCGGTGCTTTGATTTTTGGTAAAATATCAGACATTATTAGGCCAAAAAAAACTCTAATAATTATTCTAATAATGTGGTCCTTTATTATTCTGCTACTAATGAGAGTCTCAAATATAACTACCTTCACAATTGCTGGTTGCCTGGGAGGAGCTGCCTTGGGAGGAGTATGGACCGTTACAAGGCCAATGTTGCTAAAACTATCCCCAAAAGAAAAAATAGCCCAGTTATTTGGCTTTCAGGGCCTGACAGAAAAATTCTCAGGAGTTCTGGGCCCGATAATATTCGGTTTTATTGTTGTAAGAGCCAACTACCAATCTGCTTTATTTGTTTTATTAGGCTTTTTTGCTCTCGGTTTATTATTCTTGCTTTTTGTTCCTAATAGAAAATAAATTCATTCCTTTTCTTTCTCCTCTTCATACTTATCAGCACACTCATCACTGCAAAAGCGATATATTTCATTGTCTACTTTTCTCTCAATGAAATCATCCATCAAAACCTTACCGCATCTCCTGCATTTAGCTCCCTGCCCGTCATCATGAGCCCCTTCCATAAAACCTTCTTCAGCAGCACTTATCTCATCACCCTCAACTAAATCCTCCCTTCCTTCTTCAGAATAAACATCCTTATCATCTGGCATAATAACCACCTCGATTTAAACTCTAAAGACAAAGTTTATAAACTTTATTATGAAGCGTAGCAAATAATAAAGGTTTAGAAACCTTGGGCTTTGCACAAGGGTTTAGAAAACATTTGTTTTCTAAAAACCGAAGGTTTTATAAAAGTTTATTATACTATATAGAATAAATATGGAAGAAATAGAAAAGATTAGGGAAAAACTAAAAGAAGAAGCAAAGAAAAAAATAGAAATTGACGAATCAGATATCCCGGTGCATGAAAAGTTCGTTAAGGAAGGGCATATAAAAGAATTAAAGAAAAACAAGAAGAAAACTATCTAAAAATCATCATCTCCTTCTAACCCAACACCCCCTCCGGCAGCACATCTCTGGCACAGCATCCCTTCCATACTAAACCCAGAGCTTTTAACAACCCTGAATTCTCTCCCGCAACTGGGGCATTTAACAGTTACTTCCTCAAATCCTACCTCAAATTTTTCTTCTTTTCCAGCTTTCCTAAAACTCTTTTTAACTTTTTTCAAAGCTTTCTTCTTACCAACATTCCTGAACGTCTTCTTTTTTACTGGCTTTGACTTTTTAATCTTTCTTCTAACTAACCTTCTTAACCATTTTACCTTTTTTGCCTTCTTAACCTTCTTTTTTGCCATTAAATCAGCCCAGTAACTTGAATAAATATTTAAACTTTATTCCGTGCTAAAAAGTGATAAAATTCAAACAAAAACTTAATACTCACTACCTAATCATAACAAGATTTAAATATTCTACTAGATTATTACAAGGAAGAGGGGGTTAAGATTAGGAAGAAAATAAGTATATTAATCATTTTCATTTTTTTATTTGGAATTCTAAATATAAGTATCTCCAAAGCTGAACAATGCACCTATGAAGAATGTTTAGTTAATTGTGCTGTTTCGCTTTATAGTGGTGTTTTTTTAGACATGTTGGAGATCTGTGGTAGAGATGTATGTACCAACCTTTGTTTAAAATTACCAAATGCTAAAGGCTGTGGAGCTTGTATAATCTGCATAGGTAGTTTCGCAAGTTTTTGCTTTGGTTCATGCACCGCTACACAACTTCCAGGATGGAATCCTTGTTTATGGCATCCTTGCGGTAAAGATTGTTCCCAATATAATTATTATACAGATTGGCAATATTATTGCAATGATAAAAATATAATGAAACATAGAATGTATTATAATTTCTCTTGTACTAGCACCCAACCCCAAAAAGGTATTTGTCATGGTACTCCAACCTATGTTGATGAAACCTTTATAAAAGCTTGTTCTGATAAATGTGTTAATGGGGAATGTCATGATTGTCAAGATAGTGATGGAGATGGCTATAAAGATTCTTCATGTGGTGGAGATGATTGTAATGATAATAACCAAAATATCAATCCAGATAAAGATGAAGTTTGTAATGGTATAGATGATAATTGTGATGGGGTAATTGATGATATTGACAATGATAATGATGGTTATATACCAATATCATGTGGCGGTTCTGATTGTGATGATACTAATCCTAATGTTAATCCTGGAGAATCAGAAAATTGCAATAATGGCATAGATGATGATTGTGATACTGCAACAGATAATCAAGACCCTGATTGTGGGGGTTGTTTCTGTACAGATTGGGCAAATAGTAATTGTGGCGGAGGCTTTTGTGCATTAATCCACAGACAACAAACAAGAACATGTACCCCCTCTGGATGTAATTCTGAACAGAGATGTATAGCAGATACCACTTGTGGAAGTAATTGCGACACTACATCTTATGCATCATGTGGTGCAGCCTATTCTATGCTTAATTCAGGAAAGAACGCAGAAGTACTACAAGGTATGTGCGGACAACAACAATTTTATAATGTAATAACAACTGAAACATGTGATATTCACTGGGAGATGATCGAAGGTAATCTTGGTGAGGGGGTGGACTATGATTTACACACCAAATGGGATGGTTCATGCCCTACCCTAAATAACTATGGTTGTAGACCCTATACAGACCAAAAAAATGAAGTATGTGAACAAACATCAATGCCTCCAGGAACCTATTATTCGATGGTTAATAGGTATTCAGGATCAGGGTATTATAAAATTGTTGTTTTTCTAAGTAATTGCCATGGACCATGTGAACCAACCGAAGAAACATGCAATAATCAAGATGATAATTGTAATGGTCAAATCGATGAAAACTTAGCAAGGCAGTGTGGAACAACAGATGTAGGAGAATGTAAATACGGAACTCAAACATGCTCTGCAGGAAATTGGGGAAGTTGTCAAGGAAATATTGAACCAACGACAGAAATTTGTGATGGCAAAGACAATGATTGCAATACTCAAATCGATGAAGATTTATCTGCTCCAAACTGCAACCTTCAACAAGGGGTTTGTGCTGGCTCAAAAAAGATATGCGGTGGAACTTCTGGATGGTTAGATTGTAATGAATATAATTATGGTTCTGATTATCAGCAAGAAGAAATATCTTGTGATAACAAAGACAACGACTGTGACGACCAGATTGACGAAAACGTCAAAATAAAAATTTACAAAGATAACGACATAGATGGTTTTGGTAATGAAACAGATTTTGATTTTGCTTGTTCTGTTATAGCCGATTTCTCAACATACCATTTTGATTGCAATGATAATGACAATACAACCCATGTAGGCGCTCCTGAAATATGTGACAACAAAGACAATGATTGTGATAACTTTATAGATGAAAACTGCTTTACATTAAAACAAGGCTGGAACCTCCTCTCCTTCCCCCTAAATCCAATAAACAAATCAATAAAATCAATCTTCCAAAACATCAACTTCTCCTCAATATTCTCCTACGGCTCATGGTATTATTATATCAATGAAACCAAAAATAACTTTAACACCATAAACGAAACCAAAGGGTATTGGATTAATTCACTAAACAACCAAACATTGCAAATAGAAGGAATAGAATTTAACTATCCAATAAACTTCCCCTTAAAGCAAGGTAATAACTTAATCTCTTACCCATCATTAAATGCCATATTAATAAATGAATCACTAAAAAATATTAACTTTACCTTAATATCTACCTACAAAGATAATAAATGGTACTCTTATCATAAAAAAAGAAATAAATCACTAAACACATTAAAAAACCTAACAGCTGGTTATGCTTATTGGATAAACCTTCCAAATAACCTCAACATAACATTTAATGGAACACATTTCAACTAAAACTCAAACCAAATTCCTCAATCCAATCTTCTTAGCATACATCAAATGATGTACTTCAAGAAAATTCTTCTCCTTCCCACAAATAGGGCATCTTTTTTTCATTTCTTCTTCATCCCCTCAACCTCCTCTGCCAACTCTTTAATCTTCCTAGCAACCTTCTTCCCCAGCTCTTTCTCATACCTACCAATAGCCTTTTGTAATGAAATTTCTTTGCAATGTCCAACCAAATTATCAGCATGACAAATTATCTTCTCCTCTTTACTAATAGGAATATAATCCTGAAGAGGCAGCTCCAATCCCTGCTCTATAATATCCTCTTTAGAAATCCCAGCTCCTAAATGCCTCTCAGCAACTAAAGCATGCTCATATAGACCCTCTTTTCTTAAAATATCAGCACCAAAAATACCATGCTTTACAACATTCTTTCCTTTAATCCCGGACTTGAATCTCCCGATATCATGCAATAATGAAGCTGTCTTTATAAAATCCAAATCAACATCTTTAATCTTCTTTCCAATATCTAAAGCTAATTTCTGCACAACCTTGGAATGAGCTAAAACACCCTCAAAATTTTTCTCACTATCAGCATATTTTTTCAACAACCTTATAGCTTCCTTCTCACTTATCTTCTTCATAGCAACTAAAGCAAAACTGCAGAAATAAAAATCTTTCTAAAACAAAAACCTAAAACAGTCTCCGACTAAACTATAGTCCTTAATCCTGTAAGCCATTATTCCCATACCTATAATTATCATAAACAATTTAACTTTCACATTTCTTTTCTTAAATCTCATTTTAATAAACGTAATGGAGCAGGAAGATAGCCTCAACCTGCCCCTTTATGATTTGGGCTTGCGCCCTTCCTCACCTCTTTTTCCAGCAAGGAATATATAATTCATGAATATTAATAGGCTCCCTATTTCTTTTAGTGGGGGGTGGTAGAAAGAGAAAGTTCTCTTGTATAGGGAGCCTGTATAAGCATAAATCACTTCTTCTGTAATCTATATGGTTCTCTCCTCAGCTCTTTCAACCACATAAGCCCTACTCTTATCATCTCCTTGTTGAACTTATCGCTCAACTTGTATGTCTTCTTATATAGGTCATAATCAATTATGCCCATACTTTTCATTGGTGTTAATATTCTGTCGTAAAATTGCCTTTTATTATATGAAATCTTGACCTTCTTCCCTCGGTAAGGTTCTTCCTGAATCTTATCAGTAACTAATTTACCCTCATGCAGCTGTGTTGCAAAAAAACTCATCTCTGTTTTTGTTATCTCACCTCCTTTCTCTTTAATCATATCAACAAGTAATTTAGCTACTATAACCTGCTGCTTTGTTGCAAAAACTACCTCAAATATGTCCTCCGGCAGATTAAACCGGTCAAACAATATAACCATATATTAATATTAAAACAGAGCTAGTATATAAATGTTTCTATTTAAGCAACTAGTATACAAATTAGTATATTAAACAAAGAACTCTTTTATTCTTTCTGCATACATCTTCGAAATCTTAACACCGTAATCCGGAGGAAAGCAATTATAATATTGAGAAAAAGCATACCTCTCATCCAAAAAAACAACAACCCCTTTATCTTCCTCGCTCCTTATACATCTCCCTGCATTCTGCATAGTCTTAATCATAGCAGGAAAAATATATCCATACTCCCATCCTTTTCCATACCTTAAATCATAATAATCTATAAGTTCTTTAACCTCTAAGCTAGGCTTCTCAAGAGGCAACCCCACAACAATAACACACTTTAAAAAATCACCAGGAAGATCAATACCCTCTCCAAAACTTCCAGCAGTAACACCCATCAAACAGGCACCACTATCCTTATAACCCTTAAACTCCTCTAACAAATCATTCTTCTCTTCCTTGCTCAACCTTGGCTTCTCAATAAGTATCTCCTTCTTACACAACTCCTCAAAATAAAAATAAACCTTATCCCTCAATAAATAGCTGGGAAAAAACAAAAGCGTATTCCCTGGAACTAAATTAACAATCTCGCTGCAAACCTTGGCTATCTTCTTAAATTCCTCTTCCTTACGCCTGGTAAACTTAGTTGTAGTTTCAGGAACTATCAGGGCTAATCTATTCTTCTCAGGAAACGGACTATCAAAAACCCTCTCCCTAACATCATTAAACCCCAAGATATCCTTATACATAAAAGTTGGAGTCAAAGTACCGCTCATACAAATAATGCTATGTGAATCAGAGATAACATCCTTCGTAACAAAAGAAGGATCTAAACATTTATACATCAGATTAACATAAGGCTCTCTAACCCCTGCCTTTTTTCCCAGAATCCTTGCAAAACCATTATCCTGCCCTGTCCATGCCTCTAAAAAATTTCCAACTGAACCAATATAGCTTTGCTTTTGTTTCTCTCTAATCTCATCTCCTGCAAAACTAAACTCGCTGATTAAATTATCATAATCCTTTCCTATCTTTTCAATAAAATCATCCTTCTTAACTATCTTCTCCTCTCTCTTATCATTCAAATCTTCAGAAGACTCACCCAAAATATCCATAACATCATACAGCTTCTCTCTAACATCCTCAAAACCAAACTTACCCGCTTCTTTAATAGCCCTCTTCAAAACAAAATTGCTCAAATTCCAGCTAAGCAGCTCTCTGCATCTTTTCGGCAGATTATGCCCCTCATCAACTATAATAATCGATTTCTCTAACTCTTTACCAGACTTATTAAAAAAAGTATTCCTGATGTCAGGATTAAAAATATAATAATAATCAGCTATTATAACCTTAGCATCCTTTGCCAATAAGGCGCTCATTTCATAAGGGCATAATTTCTCTTTAATACACATCCCAACAACATTTTCAACATGCATAGGACTCAATATCTTCAATTCATCCAATACCTGCAGAGCCTTTACATTAGGCCTCCCGCTTTTCTTTTTTGTATTGCTGTAAAACTCACAGGCATTATCATCCCTCAACTTCTTGCAATAATCCCTGAATTCCGAAGAATATAATTTATCAACTTCACCCAAAGCACACATATGCTGTTTTCCAATAATATCACAGCTTATAAAATCAGTACCATGCTTTTTCTTGATATCTCTCAAAGTATTAACAGCCAAAATATGCTGTGTATGCCTCGAAGTCAAAAAGAAAATATCCAAATCCTTCCTTAAAGCAATAGACAAAGCAGGTCCTAACACAGCTACAGTCTTACCCAATCCGGTTGGAGCATGAATCAAAGCATGCTCTCCCTTTTCAATACTATCTAAAACCTCCTCAATCATATCTCTCTGTATTTCTCTAACCTCAGAATAAGGAAATAAAATCTTCTCTTTATCTATCATCTAACTGGGTAAGACTTTATTATTTTTATAACTTATTATTTTTCAGCTGTTTAATTTTTTATCTTACACATAGATAACACAAAAACAAAACATTTATATACTGAATAGTATTCTTCCCAATATACCTATTACATTAAATATATTGGGGGTTTCAAAATGGTTAATAATAAAGTCTTTAATGTTTTCTTCAGAGAAAAACCTGCTATGATGCTGGTAAATCTAAAAAACGCAAAAGATGAAATCTATGCATCAAGCCTGGCAAAGCAGATTGACTGCACTTATTCTCATGTTGTCAAAATACTTCAGGAAATGGAAAAATCAGGATTAATCAATTTTGAAAAACAGGGAAGATTAAAATTACTAACCTTAACCAAAAAAGGCCAGGAAATAGCAGAACATATTGATAACATCAGGCTTTCTTTGTAAAATACTAGAACTAACGAACAACCTCTTCCAGACTTTCTTTACCCAAAACCTCTTTAGCAGCCTTGATAAACTCCTCAATTTTCTCTTCCCTAATCATCGCTCCCGCAGCATTCATATGCCCTCCAGCCTCTCCTCCGACTTTATCTGTTATCTTCTTAACCGCTTCTCTTAAATCAACATCTTCTTTTCTACCGCTTAATCTTAAACTAACCTTATAATAACCATTCATCATATCAGCCATCGACAAAACAAAAGTTACATCCTTTAACTCGTTTGACTTGGAAATGATAGAAGCCAAAGTACCTATAATACTTCCCCTTACATTATCCCCCGCATTAATTATCAGATATCCTTTACCTTCGATTATATCCTTTCCTTTCCTGTTCTCCTTATACCAGTTTATAGCATTTATTATCTCTCTCTTATAACCATTCAGACTCCTTATAGCCCTCTCCTTGTTTTTATTATCACCCAGACAAGCGCCTATCCCTAAAGAAGCCTTATCCAGTCTGCCGCAGGCATTAAGTAAAGTAGAGAATTCCTTGGCATCCCTGAAGGGGCTTTCCTTTTTCTCATCATTTAAAATATAAACATTCCCCAAAACATCCTCAGGACTATCCTCACTCAACCTCCTCACTATAATCCCGGAAACCAACTTCTTAATTTCCTCATCATCCAGATTAACCAATTTCCTCCATTCCTTGCCATTCTTTAACTGAATCCCAATCTGCTGTAAAAATTGTATAGCCCCTGATTCGCTTCCACTAACACCAGGAATATAAGGGTCAGTACAATACTCAAGAACCTTATGCAATGGCCTTGTCTGCGCACCAAAAATCCTTAAACCCTTTATCATCTTAATCTTTTTTTTCTTAATTGCTTTATCCAAAATCTCTTTATTTAGCTTTAAAAAACCATCCTTCCCTTCTTGAATATCTCCAATTGCACCAATAACCGCAATATGTGCTAGCTCATCTATCTTCTTATTCAAACTCCTAACAAATAAATAAACTACTCCAGAACCACTTATCTCTTTTCCTCCATCAATCCCAAACAAATGGGGGTTAACATGCACAATATTTGCAGTTAATCTGACCTTTTCAGGCTGGTGATGATCCAAAATAAAAACCTGCTTGCCAACAAACCTCCTCTTAATAAAACTCAACTGTCCAGAACCTAAATCAGTAAAAACAAAATAATTATAAGGCTCTTTACACAAACCATCTATAACCTCTCCAGTAAGCTGCTGAACAATACTTAAGGAATATTTCCTGTTATCTGTATTCAATGCCTTAACCATAATAGCAGCAGCACAAATCCCATCAGCATCTAAATGCGAAACTAACCTTATCGTCTCTTTTTTATCTAATTCCTTAAACTTCTCTAACGAGATAGATACATGCTCTTTAAATTGATCATATTTATCCATTGGAATCCCCTAAAAAACCACAGACGGAATGATAATTTTAGAATTAAGCTGGTTTATATACTTTACGTTTGAACGAAGTGAAAAAGTAAAATAAAGAAGTGGTGACTTAATAAGTAAGCTAGGGGTGGGACACTCACAAGTTTAGAATCGCTAGTGGGGAGGATAAAAGTAAAATCCCTTCA
>Ga0307435_1000007_pt1 | contig 92996 bp, 93 predicted proteins | sample SalMarWE160470MG_FD_202164 | JGI IMG/M metagenome (GOLD analysis project Ga0307435, IMG submission 202164) | Salt marsh sediment microbial communities from the Plum Island Ecosystem LTER, Massachusetts, United States - WE1604-70 | ecosystem: Environmental > Aquatic > Marine > Intertidal zone >... | reverse complement strand
CTTCCACAAGAAGAGCTTTATAAATGTGTTATGGATAATGCTGTTAATGCAGCTGTAAATGACAGAAGGTTTAATCCTGTTGGTTATGATGAGATGAAAGACATTAAAATTGAGATTTCGGTTCTTACTGTTCCTCAAAGGGTAGAGTTTTCTTCAGGAGAGGATTTATTGACTAAATTAAGACCAATGGTTGATGGTGTTGTATTAAAGCAGGGATTTAAGCAATCGACTTATTTGCCTCAAGTATGGGCTAATTTCCAATCGAAAGAGGAGTTCCTGCCAAGTTTATGTATGAAGGGAGGAATGCCTTTAGATTGCTGGAAAGATACTAATACAGAAGTTTATACTTATCAGGCGTTTGTTTTTGAAGAGAACAACTAATTGCCTATCCTAATGGTGCCTGGCTACAAACTTGATTTCCCTTCCATCTGCTGTATGGACATCTCCATTATCATCGACTCTGATAATTTGCCTTAAACTGTTTATTCCTTCTATTGTGGGAGAAATATCATAACCAATGATGGGGGCACAGGCGTCTCCTCTGACAACCCTATGTACATTTAAATCCGTCCTACCCGAAGCGCATGAGTCGCTAATCACAAAAGCATCTCCTGCATAACTTAACATAAAGTCTGTTTTGATTGACCTAAACTCTGTTCTTCTGGTTGGTAAGACCGTCATAATTTCAAATGAATTCCCCTCTTCTCTGTCTAGGATTATGTAGCTATAAGCCTTTTCTCTTATTTCAGGTTCATATGGTATTCTGTAAATAACTATTTTTCCATCGCCGCTTATTGCCATTAACATGCCTTCTTCTTTTAGTTTTTGCTTTTGGGTATTTGCATCAAGAAGCAAAAAACCTTTGTTGTTTGTTAACCCAATAACCTGCCCATTTTGAGATAGCTTAGAATCTGAAATCTGCCAATTGGGATCTCTAAATTCAAGGACTGGTTTGTTTAACCTATACAGCATTGGACCATTTTCAGCATTTTCACTCTTAGTGTAGTATAAGACACTGCCGTTATCAGCAACAGAAAGTAGACAAGCATTTTGCGTTAGATTATACATTCTTCTTTCTATTATATCAATTAAAGCAACTTTTTCTGTAGTTTTATAACCTTTACCATTTTGATAGATAATCTTATCCGTTGCTAGATATCTTCCCGAGCTTGAAACAACAGCATCTATACTTTCTTTACTAAGATACTGGTTTATATCAAAAACAGGTTGCCACTCTTGCCTGCAACTTCCAAGAAAAAGTGCTACAGCTGCAATTAAACCATCTACAATAAATTCCCTCCTAGTGGTTTGTTCCATATAAACCAAGAAATAGCATTCTCTTTATTAATTTTTCTACTATTAGGTAATTAATATTTAAGACATAATAAAAAACAAACTAACTTCAAATGTATATTTTAGCAATATATGTTACTGCAGAACATATTAACAAAAAAGAAAGAAAAGTTTAAAAATAACAGCCCATTTCAATAAAGAAACTATTTTAGGGTGGTGAAGGAAATGGCACTAACAGATATAATAAATGAAAGACCCATTGATGTTTTATACGCAGGACACTACTGCTGGGATCTCATACCTCCTTTTAAAAGTGAGGATTTTAAATCATTTAGCGAAGCAATACAGCCTGATAGGATGACACAGATGGGAAGACCTGTTCAGGCAGCAGGCGGTCCTGTTACCAACACAGGAGTTTCTATTGCTAAACTTGGTCAAAAGGTGGCGCTCATTGGAAAGATAGGAGATGATGATTTTGGTTATCTTACTAAAAGATGGTATGATAGGATTGAAAAAGAGCTTCCAAATCTGGATTATAGTGGCATAAAGATGGATAAGGATCCTAATATCTGGACATCTAATACAATTGCATTAATCCCAAAGAAGGTCGATAGGGCTTACCTTCATGGGTGTGGAGCTAATGATGATTTTGGTTTCAAGGATATGGATTTTGATAAGGTCAGGAATGCCAGAATAATGGCATTTGGGTATCCGCCATGGATGAAAAGAATTTATGAGAATAATGGTAGAGATTTAACGGACATTCTTAAAGTAACTAAGGCTTTAGGTACAACAACTGCGCTTGATCTTTCAATTCCTCAGGCAGGAACTGAAGCTGGTAATCAGGATTGGAAGAGCATACTTACAGATTGGATTCCCCATACCGATATAATGATGCCAAGTGCTGAAGAGATCTATATGTTTTTGAGAAGAGATGAATACTTTGCAAAAAGAAAGAAATTAAAAAAGAATGAAAGCATATTAGATCATATGGATACTAAACTAATTTCTAGTCTTGGTCAAGAGATGCTGGACATGGGCGCTGGAATTGCCATAATTAAATGCGGCCAGTACGGCGTATATATACGAACTGCAGGCAAAAAACGTCTTGAAAAATGCGGTGCAGGAAAACCTGCTGATTGTAAGAATTGGGCAAACAGAGAATTGTGGTTAGCTCCTTATGACATAAGTGGACAACCCTGGGGAGGTACGCTTGGTGCAGGAGATTCAGCTGTTGCAGGATTGATTACCTCTTTGTTAAAAGGGTATAACATAGAGAATTGCCTTCGTTATGCTGTTGCTGCAGGAACCAGAAATGTTACTGTTCCTGACGGTTTAAGCTGGAATAAAGGATTTGATGATCTTACAGAACGTATTTTAACAAATAAATGGAGAACCCAGAATATGAAACAAATTGGGCGTGATATGCCTAAATGGAAACAATATAATGAATTCTGGGTTGGTCCTGCAGACAAAGGAACAAAGGTTAATTACAATCTTATAACACCGAAATAACATATTTATCTAACCAACAATAAGCTAACCTCATACAACAACACCAAAGGCACCGCAATAACCAACTGTGTTATAAAATCCGGAGGGGTTATTATTGCTGCTAAAACAAAAATAAGGACATAAACATGCGCCCTGTACTTCTTTAGCCATTTGACATTAACTATACCTAACCTGTTTAATACTATTAACAACAGCGGTAATTGAAATATTAAACCAGAAGACAAGCAACTCAATAAAACAAAGTTGATGAATTTATTGATAGACCATATATTTTCTATTATTCCTTTTGATAGATTTCCTAAGAAATATATTGCAACTGGTAGAAATATAAAATAAGCAAAAACAATCCCCATTAAAAATAATAAGATAAATGAAGGCATGATAAGCTTAATGCCTTTCTTCTCTTTTTTATTCAATCCTGGTCTTATAAAAACCAGCAATTGATAAAGTATAATGGGGATAGTGAGTATTAAAGAAATTATAAACCCGACTTTAATTTGTGTTATAATATACTCCATAGGACTTAAACTAATAATCTTGACATTCTCAATAAATATCAAATCATTAATAATCCTTTTAATGAAAAAATTAGAAAAGGCAAATCCAATTATAAAAAAGAGAAACAGGAAAATAATTATTGTCAGGAATCTTTTTCTTAATTCACCAATATGCTCATAGAGCGGCAGCTTCATATTTTACTCCACTACCACCTCTTTGTTAAGAAAGATTTATCCTTTTGGCTTTTTCTTCTTTCCGGCCATGCCTTCCCTATAAGCCTTAACACTCTCTCCAATGCTTCTGGCTAACTCCGGCAGTTTCTTAGGGCCGAACAAAATAAGTATTATCACCAATATTATCAATATCTCAGTCATGCCAATCATTTAAATCACCCCAATAGAAAAAAGTAGAAGTTTTTAGAATATAAAGGTTTTGTTTTATTTTTTGTAAATATAAACAATCCAAAAGAGACTAATTTGTTGGACATTTTTATTAGTAACCACTTTAAAATAGTAAGTATATAGAAAACTTTAAATATCATCCCTTGTGTCCGTAAATCGACATGCAAAAGATTCAACAACATACTAACAATAATGGATGGATAAAACCAGACAATCCTTCTTCCTTAAGAGAAATTGTAGAATCAATTATATCAGCAGATATTGTAGTATCAGATATAGACCTTACTGTCGCTCCATATAGTATTTTGGGTGCTATGTATTCAAAATTAGGAAGAATTAAAATGGTAGGGGCTTTTTTAAGCAGTATTGGTAACCTTACAAGAATCAGTCAGAAATATACAGATAATTACGCCAAAAAAAACCTTTATCCAGAAGTTTTAGAATTTTATAAAGCATTACCTAGTAATATAACTAGAATACTGGTTACTAGGAATGCTAAACGGATAGCAGAAGCCTATCGAAAAGCATTGAATTTTGATCTTGCTTATGCAAGAGAATATGATAAAAGGGCAACTATTGAGAAAATCTTAGGGAAATATACCGAGGCAAAAAAATTCGTCATCGTGGGTGATAATTTCACAGATGAAAGAATGTTAATTTTTCTTAGGGCTCAACAAAAAAAAGGACGAATTGATAATGTTACAGGAATTTTTGTTGCTGGTCCTCCAAGTCGTTGTAATAAGAACTTTGATGTTAACATTGGTAAACATTATGGCGCATTAAGAAGAGCTTACCTAAAATATGCTCCTACCTTACAGCATTAAACTTGACAAATAGTCCACTCACTAAATTCAACAAACCAACTAAAAAACAGACCTTAAAAATCCCCAAAATAGGTATAAGCAAAGCACTAACTAATAAAGCTCCAATACATGCTCCTATCAAATCTGCATTATAAAGTTTTCCTGCAGTTTCTCCTATCTTGCCTTTAAAGAATAATTTAGAAGCCAAAGGAAACTCCATACCTACCAAAGCAGCAATTATTATTGTAAATATGGGGATTAATAACTGTGATGAAAAAGAAATTAATAGATTATTTTTGATTTTGCTCAATAAAATCAGTATTAACGGCAATAAAAGAGAATAGAAAACTATGGAAAATTCTATCTTTACTAATTCCTTCCTTGTCATTTCCTTTAATTTCTTATTCATGTAATAAGAACCAATAGCTAAACCAATCATAAAGGCAGTGATAATTATTGAGATTTTATGATAAGCGTACCCATACAAGATCTGGAATCCAATTAAGATAATTACTTCCAAGGATGAAGCAGCAAAACCAGAAGTAAAAATAGCAAATGGAATTGGCTTTATTTTAATTAAATACCAAATTATTAAAATGAACAGTAAAATAAAAAATAGGGTGCTATTGAATCTGAAATGTCTCATCCAGTAAAGTAAATGATGATAATAGGTTATCGGATTAAAATCCTTATTTACTTTTGTGCTGGGGATTAAGGAATTCTTAACATAATTAATCCTATCGTTAGTTAATTTTCCCTTTAAATAAAATTCATTGACATACTCTGTTTCAATTCCTTTATCCCTGACTAAATTAATAATATCATAAGTCAATTCTTCATCAGAGGCAATAAAGAAATTCTTATCACCAGGAATTATTATAACATTATTAAAATATTTTTTTAGTGAATTATAGAGGGCGGAATTCAGTTTCCTTGCTTCAATATTTAGGTAGTTTTCAGCACCGCTTAAGCTTAAGGAAATAATACCTTCTTTGTTTAGTATTTTCTTAACCTCCCTAAAAAATTCTATTGTGTAAAACCTATTAACCTGAGCAGTGCCAGGATCAGGCAAATCAATTATTATAACATCATACTTATCTTTAGCTTGTTTAACAAACAATCTTCCATCCTTATTGATGGTATTTATCTTTTCATTATCCAGATTTTTGGTATATTCCCTGCCTAATTCAACAATTAACGGGTCTAATTCAATATAATCAATTTTTGTTATGTTATATTTCAATATCTCGTTAAGAGTTCCGGAAACACCTCCGGAAATTAATAATATAGTATTGGGATTTTCTGCCTGGAGCATAGCATAATGAATGGTTTCTTCGTTGGATATTGTATTCTCTGTTGTAAACAAGGTTAATCCATTCTCATAAAAATTTAGTTGATCTGCTGTTTTTGTAACAACAAGATTTCCGTAGGGAGTATCCTTTTGAAATAACAATTCCTGATTTTTATACTGCTGTTCCCTTGTTATTTTATTCAAATCAACAGAGAAAAAAAGAATAGAAGATAGAACCATTAAAAATAAAATAAAGCCAATAAAATATTTTTTATTAATAAGAAAGGATAATAATAAAGCAGCGAACAAATTAATAACCATTAAAAAAAAGACCATCTGGAATGGGTTTAGGAGATAGATTAGAATAAAACTAAATAACAATCCTCCCAGAATATCTCCAATATTATCAATAAAATAAACCTTGCCGATTGAAGCAGAATCTTTTTTCAGAGAAAAAACACAACATGCCAGAGTCAGTAAAAAACCAGATATTAAACAGTAAGGCAATAAAATAAAAAAGGAAGCAAGGAATATCCCTACAATGCTTATCAGTTCACCAGATAAAAATATAAAATTTCTGAGATTTCTTATAATTGCTATATGTAAGAAAGGTAAAAAGGCGATTATTATTTGTGAAATTATTAACCATGAAATTTTGCTTTTTTCAAAATATTTGCCTAAATAGGCACCAATACCAGTTAACAATAGCCAATTTGCCAGTATAATCCCGAAAATTAATTCATTACCATAAAACACGCTTAAGAACTCCCTTACTGCTATAATCTGTGTAATAATAGAAGAAATACCTAATGCAGTTATGGCTATAAACAATGATCGCTGTCTTTTATTCTGGGTTAGTTTCATTATAAAATCCGTTAAAGAAATCTAACTTATATATCTTTTTATTTCTTGCCTGCCCCAAACAAACTTAATATATCCTGAGCAGCAAGTTTCATATCCCATCTATTTTTAATCAAAAAAATGAGCAATATTACAATTAAAGCAAATACTATAAAAGAAACAATTCTTACCTTTGCTTTTTTAAAAATCTTCATATTATAATTAATTATTAATTATAAACTTTATAAATCTAACGTTTCTCAATCACCCTTGACTTACCTTCAAAGTTAATGAATGTTACAGTATCTCCCTCATTCAGTTCTTCTAGCAATTTATTATCAGCTTCTGCATCAACTGTTTCGTAACTGACAGAATCCATAACCTGTACTTTATCAGGAAGCTTAGCGATTACCTGTCCTTCCTTTCTTACTATATCAACTGTCTCCACATTGTCATGGTGATTCAGGTTAATTGATTTTTCGCCTTTTGAGAACAATCCTTGGATGAAAAGCTTTGTTTTGGAATGTGAGTGGGTGCCATAGGCTACTACCTCTTTTCTTATTACCTTAAGTATTTCATTGTTTAGCTTGATATAGTTTCCTTGTTTGAGGTCTTTGGCTTCTGTCATAATTTTAAGTAATTTGTTGGATTATAAAAAGATTTTGAAAATAAAAATTTACTATTTTAAAATAGTCACAAAAAGAAAAATTTATAAAGCTGCTCTCAACTCTCTTATTATTACTATTATTATTCGGGGGGAAAATTGTTTTGCAACAAATGCGGGTATGAGTGGGAAAACAGGGTAGAGAACCCTAAATCTTGCCCTAGATGCAAATACAGGTTTGATTATGGGGAAGTTAAAAGTATAAAAAATGAGAATCTTAGGTGAAACAAGCATAATTAAGGGTAGACCCTACTTGATAAATAGCATTTTACAAGGTAGCCAAGATTTATAAATCTTAGCTGTTTAGAAAGATTTATAAATTATATAAAATTTCGTTTACCAAGAGGGGGTATTACCATAAAAAGGAATGGAGTAGAGTTGAAATGTTTTGGATAAGAAGAAAAAAAATATATGCAGTAGAAGTTGATGATCCTAATTTAAAAATTGCGTTATCCTTTGTACTCCAATATGGAGAGCAGTTTACCACACTTATAGACCCACCTGAAAATCCGAAAGCGAAAAATATTTTAGATGTTCTTAGACAAATCAAAACTAAAGGATATGAGATCCAGAGAATTCAGGTTAGTCCTGTAGGAAGAGAAAAAAGAGAATTTACTGATATAAGTGAAGATGAATTGTTGCGTAATCCAGACTTGGAATACACGGATATTACTCTTCTTTTCAATGAAAATCCAGCCGGTATACACTACTTAGTATTGGGAAAGATGCCGCCTAGTAAAAAAACAACAATTTATGATAAACAATTCGCATTTCAAGTGACTTACGATAAAATTAGGAATGGTAATGGAGTAATAAAGCAATTAGAAAATATTATAGAAAATTATGCTTTTGATAATAAGAATGTTCGTATTTCACCACTTAATACTTCTCTATTTCTCAAGCAACATCCACTCCTTTTATGAATTTATGACTTAAGAGAAATTTCTTTATCTTCTTTATATTAATTTAACGGCACCTTCTCTTAAATTTTAATTCTGCTTAAAAATCGACATATTTAAATACTTGGTTATAACTCTTAGATAGTAAATAAAAGCATATAATGGGTGGTGTCGTAGATGGATTTTTATACTAATCTAACAAAAAAATTAAATATTTATTGCCATACCAATACTACTACCTATGTTTTAGTACTAAGTTATTTCCTTTTTTTGAGTAATTTATCTGTTATAGGACTTTTAAAATGATAAACAAAATAAATGATTTTGATAAATCAAAAGCAAAGAAGACGTTAGATACTTTAATAGAAGAAGGAAGTGCCCAAATATTCGCATCTGTTCTTGCCGGTATTGACGGTTACTTAAATCTAAGACTAATGAAGCCAGAACAGCCTTTTGTACTTGCCATAATTGAACCTAATGATAGAGTAGCAAGGACCATTAGTAGCCATTTTAATACGTTCGCGTCAGAGCAGCTTAGAAAAAGAACAGACTTGATTAAAACATACTGTTACTCTGATATTGGTATATTTACAGAAGAAATAGAAGAAAGATTAAAACAAGGAATCCTATTTGATGCTGTTTATATAAGGTCTAATTTATTAGACCAAAGAGTTAAAAAAGAAATTCAAGAAATGAATTATGCTGTTGGGGAAGCGGTAAAGGAATACCCAGTTGTTAATATATTTACTGAAAGGGATTTAATAAGTGCAGTTCAAAAATTGGAAGAAATTAAATCTCAAAGCAGAAGACCATTAAACTTGCTTCTTGTTTCTCATGAAGCATATTCAATAATGGGAAGAGTAGGGATGGAGCATTTCCGTAAAGTTAGTATAGGCAATTCTGCAGTATTCAATCCATCATACATTTCAAAAGAGGATCTAAAAAAACGCCTTACAGATGGTACTATAAAAGAACTATCACCAGAGGTAGTAATCTTCAATTTAGTTTGCTCCAAACAACCCCTTGGTCATAAAATGAAACTACCGTTATTAGAAGAGCTCATACGGGTATGTCCTTCTGCTCTTTATATTGCAATGGTTAATGGTCAGCAACATTATCAAATGATAAGAGGAAACTATAGAAAGAAATACAATAAACTTCGAGGCTTAGTAGATGGAGAGGACGCGTTTAGATTATACAGGTTACCTAAAGAAAAGAGGGTGCTAAGTACTACTAATAGAACAGAGTATAACGATTATTTTTCTTTACTTTCTGAAGAACATATATCGCATATAAAACCCCGTTGGGAGAATAGACCTGTTGTTTTATCCTCCCATCCTATAGCTACTATTAGAGCTACAAAAGAGAGGGATATAGGGTATCTTACAGAAAAAATAGGTTCTGATAAAGTAAAAACCAATGTTGATATGAGAAATTCTACTACTATAAAAATAGGGGGTAAAGCTCAAGTTGTTGTCTATCCAAAATCATTAAATGACCTTAAAACAATTGTAAAAGTTTGCAGCGAAAGAGATATTTCAAAGTGGGTTTTAGGTCATGGTTCAAATCTTGCTTTAGCAGAAGAGATTCCTGGTGTGGTCATTGCTACAAGGTATATGAATAAGTGTAAGGTAGATGCAGATAAAGGCATTATCAGGGCTCAATGCGGAACACCTTTATATGGCAATAAAGGTTTAGTAAATGTTGCATATAACCACTCTTTATCTGGACTTGAATTCGCTCGTGATATCCCTGCCTGGGTTGGGGGATTAGTAGCTGCAAATGCCAGTTATAGGATGTCTACAGGAACAGAGATGTCAACAGGAAGTATAATCAAGATAGTTAAGGCTTTGGATCCTCAAGGAAATGAAGTGGAATTAACCCCTGATCAATTAGGTTTTTCTTATAAAGACAGCCGTTTCCAAAAGGACTTTTGGGATTGGATTATATATGAAGTTGAATTTCAATTAGAACAAGGAAGTCGGGGGGAGATAGAAGACAGAATGGAGCAAATGAGAATAGACAGATTTTCAATAAGGGGGCAACCATATTATCCTGAAAAACCTTCAGCGGGTTCTGTTTATAGACTTAGAGATGCGGGCTATATTGTAAGTGGCGCGACATATACCGCAGCCGAACTGATTAGTTGGACAGGATGTCTTGAATGGAACAAAAAAGATAGTCCGCTTAAACTTGATGAGACCTGTCCAAATTTTATAATTAACTATGAAGTAGGAAAGGCTACTCTTGCCCACCTTGACGAGGTGATGCGGTTCATCAACCATAGGGTATATAGCGAGAAGGGAGTACACTTACAACAGGAAATCAGGGTTAAACCAGATCAACTTTTAGGATTAATTAAATAATCATTCCTAATTAAAATAAACCTTTAAAAAATAATAAACATAATCAAAGAAAAAATGTTAAAGTGAGATAACTAGATAAAAATGGTCGAATTAATAATCTTCAGACACCCCGAAACAATGGGGGACATGGTTTATGTTAAACATGGAACTACTTTTATACCTTATGCTAGGGGAAAACGCTTTCTAAAAGGACAAAGTGATGATGTATTATACAGATTAAGTCATAAGGGGGTATTAGCAGCTCACATGACAGCACATAGGATAATCGAGTTTTATAGACCTCCAAATAAAGCTATTAAAAGAGTTGACTTATGGCGTAATAAATCAATAAGAAGCTCTGAGGGAGAGGAAATTACAAGAGTAACATTAAAGGGTTATTCAAAAGGACCTGTAAAAGAGATAAAGGTTATAGAGTCAGACGATTTATTGGAGAGGTGTTTTGGTTCAATTGAAGGTCAGGACATAAGTAGATTGGAATATTCTTTAGAGAAAGCCAAAACTCTTGAAAAAGTTCCTGATCGTTACAATCTTGACGATGTACTAATCTACTGGGACGATTTTAAAATATTTGAGAAAATATTAGGAATCAAACATGAGAAGGATACAGAAACATTCCAACAAACATTAGAAAGAGCAGTGAGAATTATGAAAAACATTGTAGAAAAATCTGCAAATTCTGATTATGCTCAAATTTTTGTCCATAAAGTTTTTGCCCCTTATCTTATAGCTGCTATAGATATATTAGAATTAAATGCTGGGAAGGTTCAAGAGATAAGATCCGAGCTTGATAGAAGAAAAAGGCTATGGCTCAGACCTTATTTTTTATCTCCCTCAAGATTCGCTAGAATTGGAATAGAAAAATTAACAGATGGTACATATTGGGTAAAGAGATATCATGAAGTTAATGATGGAGGTCACTTAAAAGGAGTACCTACTAGATTAAATAAGAATCACATAAAAAAAGCAAATAAGATAAGGGAATCTATAGCAGACTGGTACCAGTCTAGAAGGATTTCTGTGACAGTAAAACATGATGAAATTCCTCCTTTTTCTATGCGTGATGCTGCTTCTGAAAGTCCCATTGAGATATATTCACCTATAGAGTTTATAGATCTTCTGGAGGATACTAAAAAAATACCAGATTCTTACATTACATACAATTTTGTTGGTAAAGGGCGTCATGATATTCTTAGTTGGGTTAGTGATAGTTTAGGTGATACGTCTTTGGCTAAACTAATAAATGAAAAATGTATTAAGTTTTCTAAGAATATCCTTCCTACAGAAATTAGAGGGACTATAACCACAGCATTAAAAAAACATTATTCTTCACATTAAACTTAATACTCAATACTAATCCTTGCTGAATAAAGGTCCCTCAAAACCTCCAGACAATGCTCTGTAGCTGTTGATATGAAGATATCTTCTTTTGTTAATTTCTTCCTTGTATCTTTAATGCTATTCAGCACCTTATCCCTCATCTCAGAGAATTGCTCACATTTCTTGAAATTAAAGTTATAATATACATCATAATATAATTGGATTGACTTATAAACCTCTCCTAATATTGCAGCTCCTTGTTTGCTTGGTTTTAAATTGTTATCTGCTATGTCCCTGGCTGCGTTCCTTAAGATATCAATAACAACATCAATTGAAGATATTATATGAAAAAGAAATGGGGTATCTTTGTAATTAATATAGCTTACGGTATTAAGCAATCTTAAATTGTAGAAAATAAATTTGGTTATGTTATCGTGTTTTTCTTCCAAGCTCTTTACCAGCTCAAAGTCTCTATCTCTTACTCCAATATACAAGTCCTTGGCGGTATCAATCAAAAGGAGGAATACCCTTCTTAAGATGCTATCAAATTCCCTCATGCTACTTTCAGATATCCTCTTCATAACAACAAAATTTGCTCTTTCTTGTATTATCTCCAATCCTGTAGATCTTAGAGTTTCATTATGTATCACTGATGAGAACCTTACATCCTCGTTTAGCCTGTGGTGTTTTGTCAATGGTTTATCAAACATAAGCTTTATTTCATCATAACCTCTTACATATAAGCCCCTTATTAAGAAGACTATCGAATCTTTATCCAAATCTGTAATGTTTAGTTCAATCTTCTTTTCTTTTTTGCCTTCTGCTTCAGTACTTATAATTACTCTGTTGCCCTCCTCCCTAAGATCAATCTCATCCCCTTTCTTAATTCCATGTTGCAAAGCCCACTTCCTAGGCAAAGAAACCAATTGAGTACTATCGGCTATTTGTATAACTTTTCTCTTCATTATAGATTAAACACCCAAATTTTTGATAGTCTTTAAGCCTTTTAATAAATTTCTAATATTTAATAAAGAAAAACCAATTCCTATATAAACTTTTCGATTTATATAAAAACTATAAATTTTAAGCGATAATTATATAAAAAACAAGCTATTTCCCCCTAGATATTACAAGAAAAAGAGGTAGAACTATAAGGGGGATTTCCAATATGAAAGCCTTTTGGAATGAAGACAGATATGAAGAAGAAGATATTTATGGTGAAGAATCAAGAGAAGGGTTAGTAGAGGATGATCAATTAACACCAGAAGAAGCAGGGTTTATGCAAGGTTACACACAAGCTTAAAAATGGACAACTATACTTATTTTGAAAAGATGAAAAAGAAAGATTTTGACTTAGGCTACGGAATGATTTTTGTTAATACAGAAGATAAGATGAACGATTTTATAGATAAATAGTGGCTTTTTATCTTATTGTATATTTAAGGATTCATATACATAAATTTCTGAAAAAAGGTGATTTTTGAATAAACCTTATATGTGTGATTAAAAATGTGGATGTCAGATCCTGGTTGTGAACCAATCATAATAGACAAGGTGGAAAAGAAAACCTATTGTTTCTATTGTAGGAAAGAAATGTTGAAACACGGGCATATTTTTGAATGTCCTGTTTGCGGCAATAGTTACAGGGAGAAGGTGGTCCATTAATTATATTCTGATTTCTATAAAATATCCTTTGATCTACTATGATGTCCAATAGTCATCTTAACAAAAGTTATATAATTATCTGTATGAATATATAAATAAAGAATTTATATAAATATTTATAAATTTTAAGCAATAATTATATAAATAAGCATTTTTTATATATAATATGAGGGGATTTCGTACGAAGTCTTTTCCAACCAAAAATTATGATCACGAGAGGAGGTATAAAGAATGATAAGGTCAATTGAAAGACGGGTAGTGGGGGAGGATGAAGTAATTTATGGAGAATATGGGGAAATGGTTGATAAGAAATTAGAGTCGAATATAACTGACTTTTCCCTAATTGCTTAAGGAGAGCCTAAAATGGATAACTTCGCTTATTTCGGAAAACAAAAAAAGAAACAGTTCGATTTAGCTTATGAAATGATCTTTGTCAATACAGAAGATAAGATGAATGATTTTGTGGATAAGTAAATCCCCCAATCCAAAAAGGGCTGATCAATTTTTTGACTGGATGATAAAAAATGGAGGTGAAGTATCCTAACTGTGAATCAATATCCTTTGATAAAACAAAATTCTACTGTTTCTATTGTAAAAAAGAGATGATAAAACACATTAATAATTTTAAATGCCCAATATGCGGCAATAGTTACAGAGAAAAATAACATATTAATCTTTTATAATCCCATAACCGATTAATCTAAATCTATTGCCTATCATTCTGGATATAGTTACTCTTGAACCAACCTCAGCACAAATTGGCAGCTTTAATTTACATCTTATATTCCCTTTTTTTAATTCGAATACTATACCAACAGTTGCAGCAGAATTTACGTTAAGCATTAATGATTCCTTAAGCTTAATGGGTTCTACGTTAAGCTCCTCTTTTGATCCTACAACCCTCTCAAGCAAATGAACCTCTAAACTTAGCTCATCAAAAACAGGAGGCAATTTTTCGCTTAAACCAACTATAGAACCTGCCAGTTTATCAGAAAAAACAATAGCTGGATCTAAGGATGTCAAAACACCAATTGAACCTCCTGGACTAACCTCCTTTAGAGAGATACCGCCGGACTTTAAATCAATAATTTTTGTTTTTAATGGTTTCCATATCTTTTTATTCTTTTCCTCTACCTCATAACCTGGCCTTATTTCTATCTCTTCGCCTTTTTTTAATACGCCTTGCTTTAGGGCACCACCTAAAACCCCTCCTTGTATCTTTTCTGTCTCTATGCCTGGTCTATTAACATCAAAAGATCTTGCTACTAACATTAAAGGGTCCTTTTTAATATCCCTAGGGGGGGTCTTTATTGTATTCTCTACAGCTTCTATTAAAACAGAAATGCCAACATTATGCTGAGCTGAAATCGGGATTATCGGAGCATCCTCATAATTTGTTGTTTCAATAAATTTCTTAATCTGTTCATAATTCTTTAAAGCCTGCTCTTCACTAACCAAATCAATCTTGTTTTGCACAACAACAATATTTTTTATACCAATAATCTCAAGGGCCATTATATGCTCTCTTGTCTGTGGTTGCGGGCAATCTTCGTTAGCAGCTATAAGTACTAAAGCGCCATCCATTATTGTTGCTCCAGCTAACATCGTTGCCATTAAGCTCTCATGGCCGGGTGCATCTACAAAGCTGACCTTCCTTAATATGACTGTCCCTTCCTTGCATTCAGGACACTTCTCTTTTACTGTGAACAGATTACATTTCTCACATTTTCTGAAAGTTAAATCGGCATAGCCTAATCTTATTGTAATGCCCCTCTTCATCTCTTCAGAATGAGTATCAGCCCACTTACCGCTTAACCTTTCAAGTAAAGTGGTTTTTCCATGATCCACATGCCCAACCATACCTATATTTATTACTGGCTGTCCAGATTCTTGTTTTTTTGTAGATTTTTTTCTCGGCATGTTTTATTTCTTTTCTTCCTTTTTCTCTTCTGCTTTAGGTGCTTCTTTCTTTTCTTCCTTCTTAATATCTTCCTTTTTTTCTGCTGGTTTTTCTTTAGGAGCTTCCTTTGGCTTTTCTTCTGCTTTTGCTTCCTCTTTATTCTCTTCCTTTTTAGCCTCTTTTTTCTTCTCTTCCTTAGGCTCTTCTTTGACCTCTCCCTTTTTACCACCAGCAGGCATAATCTCTTCTATCTTTTTAGAGCCTTCTTTTAATATTTTCAGATTAATTTGTGTTATTTTGTCATGAATCTTATGCCCGCAAACGGTCTTTCTTGTTTTTTCTCCTTTTTTTAGTTTTGGGAAACCTACACCGCCATAAGAATATATCTTCTTTCTTATTCCTAATATGCCATGGCGCATGGGGAACCCACAATAATCAGAGCCTCCTGTAACCAGAAACTCATATCCCCCCATTCCAAAAGCATCTCCACTAATCTTTTCCCCTATGTTCAAGCCTATAAAAGGCGTTGCTTCATTATCCTTTACCTCTTTCTGATAACATTTTCCTGTCTTAGGATTTGCTACGCATAGTTTGAATTGTGCCATTATAACAACCTCCTTAACTGTTTATGAGAAGAAATTATTACCTCTTTAAAAAGCTTTTTGTATGTGTCAAGAACCACCCATCCATGATAGGTGGAATGTTGCTGTTATTTAACGCATCAAGGTGGTTCTTGAGCATGCTCAGGAATTTTTAAAAATCCAAATGAGGATTGGCTTTCAGCCACCAATTATAAACTGGTAGAAAATTCCTGACATTTTATTATTTTGATTTAAACTTATACTTAAGTAAAGCAGGTTTGCAACTCTCAACCTTATTGGAATTAACAAAAGGATACAGCCTGCATACCTTAGGTCTTATTTCATAAATCTTGCAGTAATACCTGCCTTTCTTTTTTCCTAAAAAAACACATTTACCATCTTTAAACTTCAAAACAGGACTTCTTATATGCGTATCAAAATTCATAAAGAAATCTTCATTATAACCTGCTCTTTTAATCTCTTTAATATCTTCCTTATACAGCTTTATTGTTAGGTATTTACAGCAATCCGCGCAGGTCCTGTCGCATTTGAAAGTTTCTGGAGTGAGCATACTCTATTTCTTCTCACTAATCTTCTTAATATACTCTATCAATTCCGTGGGAACAGGCAATATTATTGTGCTGTTTTTCTCAGAAGCAATTTCTGACATTGTTTGGAATAATCTAAGCTGCAAACCAGAAGGCTCTTTTCCAATTATCTTAGCTGCCTGTGCTAATTTCTCTGCTGCTTGTGATTCGCCCAAAGCCAGAGTAATCCTTGCTCTCCTGTCTCTTTCAGCCTCTGCCTGGTGAGCCATAGCCCTTTTCATAGTATCCGGCAATTCAATATCCTTTATCTCTATTTTGCTGACTTTAATACCCCATGGATCAGTATCTTTATCTACTATTTGCTGAATCTTCTGTGAAATCTCCTCTCTTTTCTGCAGGATATCATCCAATTCAAACTCCCCCACTATATTTCTCATAGTTGTCTGGGCTAGCTGCGAAACAGCATAGCCAAAAGTTTCGACCTCTAATATTGCTTTGTCGGCGGAACTTACCTTATAATAAAGAACAGCATTTACTTTTAAAGAAACATTATCCTTGCTAACACACTCTTGGGATGGAACATCTACTGCTTTTACTCTTAAATCAACCTTTTCCCATGTCTGTATCAAAGGAACGATTAATCTTAATCCAGGATTCATTAATCCAGAATATTTTCCTAATGTGAACCTTACTCCTCTTTCATACTGCCGAACTATCTTTAAAGAGCTCAACAAAATAACAATTAACCAGAACAAGCCAAAACTACCCCATCCTATACCGAATAATGCCATGATAATCACCCCTTCAGAAAACCAACTATGCCTGGTTTAAATACTTTTCTATTGCTCAAACTTGTTTCAAGTTTGAGGCTTAAAAAAATATTATTACTCATTACCTAAATATTTTTTTATTCTTTCCAACCCTTCATTAATCTTATCAATATCCAAAGCATAGCTCAATCTTATTCTTTCTGAAGCGCCGAACCATTCACCTAAATAAGTTATTACTTTATGCTTCTTGAAAAGATTCCACACAGCATCCCTTGGATTTTTTATCTTAGGCAGAACATAAAAAGCACCTTCTGGCTTCCAGAGCTCCAGCCCCAATTTCTGCAGCCCTTCATAAATAACATTCCTTCTCTCTTTCCATATATTTACCTGATTCTTAATATAATCCCCAGAAACCTTTAAAGCCTCAAAGGCCATTTCCTGGGCCATAATGTTAGTATTCATAGAGGAATGTGTTTTAATTTCAACAACCTCATCAACAATCCGCTTATCATTGGAGTAAAGATAACCAACCCTAAAACCGCACATAGCAAATGTTTTAGAGAAAGAATTTATTGTGACGACGTGAGGGCCATGCAACATATAATTTTCTCTCTCATAAATCAGATCTTTATAGACCTCATCAGATATTATTATAATATCCAGGTCAGCACATAATTTTTCAATTTTCTTTAAGGTATTGATCTCCTGAATCCTGCCAGTGGGATTAGAGGGAGAATTAATCAATACTACCTTACAGTCCCTTACTTTATTATCAAAATCATCAAATTCAATCTTACCTTTAACGGTTTCGGTATAAACAGGTTCTAAATAGTTGGTTTTGATTAAAGGAGCATAAGAGTAATAATATGGCTTGTGCACTAGAATCTTATCACCTGGCTTTGCAATTGCTCTAAACACCAAATCCAAAGCTTCGGATGCGCCATTAGTAACTACAAAATTCTCAGCAGTAGCTCCTTTGTATTGTTTAGCCAGGACTTTTCTTAGATTAAGCTGTCCCTGAATTAAGCCGTACTTAAACTGCCTGTAAGTTGGCAAAATATTAAAAACCCTTTCCGGAGGGGGCAAATCAGGCTGTCCAGAGCCAAAGCTTATATAGCCGTTCCCCTGAATTCCTATAAACATTGACGGGCTTTGAAGTTTGTCTTGTCCCACAGGGAAATTAAAAAAACCTTGTTTTTTTATATTCATTTTATATCACATTAATCAGATTTTATTTATTATTTATAAAAATAACTAAAACAATGAAAGAATTCTCAGTCCGCCAGTGCGGTGTTTTTAGCCATAATAAATAGCAGAATAGAGAGATTATATTTAAATCTTGTTATTTTCCCCTGCCTTTTTTCATCTCTTTAATCCAAACATCCATCTGCGGGAAGGGGATTGTGATCTTATTCTTATTCAGGGCATTATAAATCATACAATTAAGCTTCTCTTTTGTTTTAAACCTTTCTTTGTATGACCTTAACCAGACAAATGCCTTGAAATTTAAGGAGGATGAGCCCATCTCAAGAAACATAACCATTGGATCATGGATCTTGTCCAAATTATCCAGTTTTTTTATTTCTCCCATAACAATCTTCTTAACCCTGTCAACATTAGAGCCATAAGCCACAGAAAACGGCACAACAATCCTAGCAACAGGGTTAGGCAAAACATAATTCCTTATATTAACACCGGCAAGCTTCCCATTGGGTATAATAACTACTTCATTATCCCATGTTCTTATTTTTGTTGCTCTTAATCCAACGTCCATAACCTCCCCATAAGTTTCTTCATCAATCTTTACTATGTCTCCTACCTTAATACTCCTATCGAGCAACAAAGAGACACCGCCAAAAACATTTCCTAGTGTATTTTGCAATCCAAATGCAACAGCTATACCGATTATTCCCAAAGAAGCCAGTAATGGTCCGATCTGAATATCCCATACTCTTAATATAAATAACAGAGCAAGTATAACAAAGACAGCCCTGCTCGTTTTAGAGCTTATCTTAATCAAATTTTCATCTGTTTCTGTTTCCTTTTTTGCAGCCCTCCTTTTTATCCATGCACGTATAATTATATCAAACACGCTGATGAGGGCATATATCAATACAAGTATAGACAAAGTAGATATAGCATGGTGCAATATAGTGTTAATCCTTTCTTCTAAATCCAAAGGTACAAGCGCTATCTTAACACCTAAAATAAACAATAAAACAGAAATCGGCCTGTGTGTTTTCTTGACTAGAAGATCGTCAACCTCTGTTTTTGTTTTGGCAGTAAGCCTTAGAATATACTTTTCTGCAATGAAAGTGAGGAGCTTGGCTCCGACAAAAAAGATTACTAGTGTAAATAAGGAACGGGCGTATTTACTTCTGATTAATTCCTCTGTACTTATCCCTATAAATTCCACAACTGCCATAGCATCAAGGGGCATATAGAAATATTTGTTATTATTGATTTAAATATCTTTAGAACTAACAAAGAGTGATTAATTACTCTCTTCTACTTGAATAAAGTAAGAACCAGGTATTTTTTTCCTGAACCTATCTAAGGCCTTTTTTGCTAAATTAATATTCCTTTTATTGACAGAAACAGTAACTAATTTTTGACCTTTTTTTATCCTTGCAGCAGAGCCTATCGGCTTGCCAAATGATTTTTGCATACCTGTTGAGAATCTATCTGCACCTGCGCCAGCAGCCAAAGGATTCTCCCTCAGTATATGAAAAGGGTATGTCCTTACCCGCATAAAATACCCTAGAGGACCCAATGTAATTTCTAATAACCTATTGCATGACTGTCTTCCGCTTTCCAAGGCGTTATCCCTTATCTGCAATCCCTCCTTAGAAATAAGATGGAGGGAGCATGGAAACGTCTTTTTAAGATTACCTGTATTAAATCTAACTACCTTAATGTTAGTTTTTGTTTTAATAAAGGATTTGCTTTTATATTTTGAAATCCTAGTGTAAGGTCTTTCTAATGCCCTATATGCTGTAAATTTTCTTAATCTTGCCATCTTACAAATGAGAATCAACAGACTATTTTTAAACTTTTTGTTTTAATAATAAATAATAGAAAGATTTATAAATCAGTTATTCAATAATCAGTATATATTGGTTTTTTTAGTAAAATATAAACTAAAAAGAGGTGTAAATAATGAGAAAAAAAGCTTCATTAAGTTTATCTGTTAATGCCATAGTTGTGTTAATTCTAGCGATTGTTATGTTGGGGTTAGGATTAGGCTTTATCAGAGGGATGTTCGGCAAAGTAAGCACCCAAGTTGAGCAGCAGGTTGCTGCAGAGCCAGAACCTCATATACCGACTGCTTCAAGTCCGATAACCCTGTCGAGAGAAATGATTATAACTAATGCAGGCAATAAAGAAGTGATGAAGGTAAGTACATACAATCCAACAAACAGCTCATGGGACAGTAAATCACCAGATATTAACTGCACTGGTTTAACCGGCTTAGATGCAGACGTAAACGCAAGAACAATAAAGCAAGGAGAATTTACAACATTTAACCTTCTTATAACAATTCCTGCACAACCAGCAGATACCTATTTATGCCAGGTTGCTATGATGGGATACAAAAAGGACATGACAATTAGAATAAGCCAGTGAGGCATATAAAAATGAGAAATAAAAGAGCTGCTATTGAATTATCAGCTACAGCGATTGTAATTCTAATATTGGCTATTGTTATGTTGGGGTTAGGATTAGGCTTTATCAGAGGGATGTTCGGCAAGGTACAAACACAATTTGAAGAACAGATTGCAGCCGAGCCAGAGCCACCAGAACCTTCTGGATCAGAACCAATAACCCTGTCGAGAGAAACAATTGTTACCCATGCAAAAGATGCAGAGGTTTTGAAAGTTGGACTGTATAATCCTACAAATTCAAATTGGACTTCTGTCGCTCCCTATGTAATATGTTCAGAAAGTGGTTTAATAGGAGGTATCCAAGTAAATGCGAAGAACATAGGGCAGGGAGAATCTGATAATTTTAATTATTTATTTACTGTTGGTTCAAAGACCGATTCGGGGACGTATCTTTGCTATGCAGGAATCAATAAAAGTAATATTGTATATAATTACACAAAGGACTTTACTATCAGAGTAATGAAATAAAAATCCTCGGCTAAAGCCGAGGTATTTTTAAACATAAAAAGAATACTGGATTATACAACCAAAAACCCCGGTTAAAACCAAGGTATTCTTTTTATGAAATAAAAAAGAGGTGCAATATATGAAAAAAAGGCTTACTCCTAGTGAAGAGTTTGAAATAATGAAGCTTGTTCTTGACAAATTCTTATGGTTGGGAGTGATAATAATGGGTTTTGGTCTGTACAAGATATTCGTAGGAACGAGCATGAGCGGGCTTTCCTTAATAATAATAGGGGCAATTATACTAATCATATTCCTGATATTAATAGTCAAGGAATATGAAATAGTAAAATAATCCCTTCCTTCTGAAAAATGGAAGCCCCTATAGCTGAGATAAAGCCAAATATAAAAAAAGCCTTTATTCTTAATATACTGATTGTCGGGGGGGGAGTTATTTTAATAATAGCTTTATTAATATACCTGAACAGCATTGTGGGTCTCGATATATTTTTAGATACATTTGCGGAGTTAGGGATATTCATCTCCCCTACTGCTGTATTGTTTTATTTTATTGGTTTTATTTTATTTATTACAGCGTTTTTATTAATCCTAAACTATGTAGCTTTAGGAAAAACCGGCTATACAATATACCCGGATAAAATAGTCTACAGCAGAAGTTTATTTATCATGCAAATCAGCGATAAAACGGTTCCATATGCAAATATAGCAAAAATAACTTATGAAAGAAAACCTTTTCTAAATACAGCAAAAATCATAGTAGATTTAACAGGAATGAAAGAAAATAAGGTGGAGCTTAATTTTATAGATGATGCTGAGGAGGTTGCAAAAAAACTACAAGAGCTGGTAAGAGAATACAGGTCAAAATATTATGCCAGATATAGCCAGGAATACAGGTACCAGAATATTATGGACAGATATTGAAAATAAAAACATATAAACAAAAGAAATTGCTTTGCAATTTCTAAGTTTATATCTCCTGTAGATTCTCTCAATTTCCAAAAAATATAAATATAGATAAAAAATAAGACAATAATATGAATAAAAGAGCGGCATTAAACGTATCTGTGAACTTCCTTGTAATTATAATTATCTGTATAGTGGTGTTCAGCTTAAGCGTTTATATAATCAAAAGGTTTTTTACACAAGCAGAAGAAATTAAAATGATCTATGACGAGAGAACAGAAAAAGAGATTGAAAGATTATTGGATGATGGCAGCAAAGTAGCTGTACCTTTTGACAAAAAAACAATATACAACAATAAATTCGGAACGTTTGGAATAGGAGTTTTGAATATTCTTGATACCGCGTCTGACAATAAATTTAAGATAATGGTTAATTTTACTAAGGCTTATGATAAAAAAAATCAAGAAATATGTCAAACCGGTTGTGGACCTCCTAACAGCTGGTTGAAGATAAGTTATGGAGAAAAACAGCCAGAGGAGCCAATAATTATTGAGCCAACAATAAAAAACAATGAGCAGAAAAAATTCTTAATAGGAGTAGAACCAAAGAAGGCTCTTTCAGGCCTTTATATATTTGATTTATTAGTAAAATATGAAAATAAAACAGGTGGATGGGAGCGCTATGATGCATTGCATAAACTTTATGTAGAGGTTCCTTAATTCTTATTTAAATCTCCCAAGGAATTTGTCAACCGGATTTCTTACTATATCAGGATGGGTAAACAAATAATAGAGCAATCCTATAACAATCAACACAAGAATAAACTTAAATAACCAGCCTCTGCTTTTTTTAACTGGCTGTGTTAATGTAGATTCCCTTCTCAAAATCTCAGGGTTATCCAGTATGCCTTTTTCCTTATTTCCTAACATTTTACAATCTCTGCAAAGCCTTTGGCATTTAAAGAAGCACCGCCTACTAAAACACCGTCTATATTATCCTGTGCTATCAGATCTTTTATATTATCCGGCTTTACAGAGCCTCCATATAAAATAGTTGTTTCATCTGCAACATTATGATCAAACATAGATTTTAAAAGATTCCTGATAAATAAATGGACCTCTTCTGCCTGCTCTGGTGTTGCATTTTTGCCGGTACCTATTGCCCAAACAGGCTCATATGCTATTACACTATTTTTCATGTCTTTCTTTGCTATAGCTTTTAACCCTTTATTTATCTGCTCTCCAACAACCTGCTCTGTTTTATTTTCCTCTCTTTCTTCTAATTTTTCTCCAATGCAAAATATTGGCTTTAAATTATTCTCCAAAGCAGATTTTATCTTTTTATTGATAAGCACATCATCCTCACCAAAAACATGCCTTCTTTCAGAATGGCCCAGTATTACATACTCAACACCAATTTCTTTAAGCATTAAGGAGGAGATTTCGCCAGTAAATGCCCCTTCTTTTTCAAAATGCATATTTTGTGCACCTAAGTCTATATTGCTGCCTTTAATCTCAGCACCAACAGCTGCAAGAGAAGTGAAAGGAGGGCAAACCACAATTTCCCTATCATCAAAATCCTTAATTAATTTCTTTAATTCTTTAACCAGGGAAATAGATTCCCCTATTGTTTTATTCATCTTCCAGTTTCCTGCTATTATTGTTTTTCTCATTCTTAATAGATAATTCTAATTACTTCTTTAAATAGTTTGCTATAGATTAAACCAGAAAGATAACAAATAACACAGCGATAAGGACAAATAAATACTGCAAGATCCAGGCTATAAAAGCCTTTAACAAAGAAACCTTAAAAGCCAATTTATATACAACTAATGTGGCAATTAACATAAAAAGGCCAGCAAAAATCCCAATAAAACGTGCAGCTCCAAAAGAAGCAAAAGACAACAACAAGCTAATCAATATGATCTTTACAATACCAGCTTCTCCTCCAACCAATTTCACTGCAAAATAAAGAGGCAGAGCTGATATAATCAAAGCCAAAATTATGAGCAAGGCATGCCCTATCAATAATGCTGCAATATCAATCATTTTTTGTGGAAAAAGAGAAGAATAGCAGCTAGTATTAAAATGTTTCCATACAGAAATATGCTAATAAATATCCTTTTTGCCATATCATAAAAAAAACCAGAAGGATAAAGCTTAATTATATTGTCAGAAGAGCTAAAAAGCCATCCTCCCTTTGGGAAGGATATATGGTGAAAAGCTGTAAAAACACCACTAAAATTCAACTTTACTGAGATAAATAATATAATGACTGAAAATAGAGTTAATAAGCCACTAAAAAATAAGATTACAGATAAATTTTTTGAAAATCTTCTCTTATCTAATGAAAATAAAATAACAATTAGTAAAATTAAAATTGTCCATATCAAATAATAGAAGATATTTAATTTTTGGATTAATAGTTTTACATCTTTTAAATGATTTATCTCTTCTTCATTAAATAATTCCGTATTAAAATCATCTCTTTTATCTTTCAGATATAATAACAGCTCAGAATTTATCTTCTCAATATCCTTATCCGGAAATTCTCTGTATATATTGTATTTATTAAATTCTTTTTTATAGAATCTCTCGTTGAAGGCATTTAGGCTAAAGCTTATTAGGTAAACTATCATTATCAGATTAAGAATTAATATGATTAAAATAATATGTTTTATTATTCTTTTAGATTTCATATAAGAAAGGGTAAACGACTGCTCTATTTATCTTTTTTTATTTTGACTTCTCTTTTTCTGAACCTCCTTTTGATAATAATCTCCTCAACTTCCATCTCTCTCAAAATAATATCCTTTCCGATAACCTCTTTCTGCGCCTTTAATATCTCATTAACTATCCTCTCATCAGGCCTTTTAATAACAATTGGCTCAATAACTTCGCCAGTCTTAGGAACTGCACTGCCGCTATCATCAACAACCATATGGCCGGAAGGAACATATGCTTCCAGAGGAGCACCATCAATTGCTCTTTTTATCTCTCTTAAATTTCTGTCATAACCAACCTCTGTCCTGCTGTATCTTACCTCAGACAAGGCTTCATGCTCTGTTGGAGAATAAAAACCATGGGCGTATTGCGGTAAATCAGCATTAATAATAGATTCATAAGTAGCAGAAGCATTGCCATGACTCTCAATATTATAAACACCATCAGAGCTTAATGCAATTGTTCCTAATGCGTATGGATTTTCATATCCCATTTTCAATCGTCAATATAAATAACCTCTTTCTCTTCCTTCATCGCTTTGTTAATAGCATCTTCAATTGATTTATGCTCTTTTTTCTTTTTATTTTCCTCTTTATCTTCCTTTTTTCCGCCTTCACGAACTTCAGAAGCAGCTTTTCTTTTTATGTCTTCCTCTGTGGCTTCTTCTCTTTTCTCGTATTTTTTCTCCTGGTCAGTAACCTCTTTTTCTATCCCGGTTTTTTCCTCTTCCTTTTTCTTCCCCTCTTCAGCCTTTCCTGCATTATAAACATCAGACTGATCAGAATCTCTGGAAGCATAGTCCCCTTGGTGATGGTATTCCTCAATACCTCCTTCTCTATCGGCAGGCGTATTAGCATACTTTTCCTGTCTTTCCTGTTCCTCATCCCAGATTGAATGGCTTTTATACATATTATTCTGCTCCTTTCAGCACATCTATAGTAATTTTGGCAATTGTGCCTGGCTTTAAATCTTTTTCTAAAATTTTGGGTATAACTACAATGGACTGAGAGCCGTGTTTTGCAATCTTTTTTGTTATTGTGTATTGTTTCATTTTTAATTGAGTACTTTGGGTAAACTTAATTTAATAGAGTCCTCCAGAATTCTATCCCTCAATACACTATACCCCCTTCTATTTATAGGGCTAGGATCATATTTATTCATCAAAAGTCCAGCTATTTCAAATAAATAAATTTTAGGATTTGCTTCTATAAGCATTCCATTACCATTAGATTGAAAAAAGCTTGAACCAGATTCAATTCCTCCTTCTATTATAACTTTTAGGCTTAGGAGCTCATCCAAGGCCCTCTTTTTAGTAATACATCCCCTTTCAAACATTGCATTAAATTCTTTCGAAAAGGTTTTGGGGCTTATATAAGGAAGGAAAAAAACACCTTGATTGTTACAGTATATCCAGTTACCCGTTTTATACATATTTTATACATAAAACCAAGAACTGATATATAAATCTTTCTATTTTGTAACTACTATTAAGTGATACTACTCTTTAAGTAACTTTTCCTGCTTTACCCATTCGTTTATTGCTTTAGCTGCTTTTTTACCTGCTCCCATAGCATTAATAACGGTTGCTCCTGTACCCTCCTCTCCTCCAATAATATCCCCGCCAGCAAAAACACCAGGTATTGAAGTCATCATATTCTCGTCAACTATAAAATAACCTTTTTCATTATGGGCAATATTAACAGTTTTGGTAAGCAAGGGGTTTGGCCCTTGACCTATTGCAATAATAACCTGGTCACAATCAATAATGAACTCGGAATCTTCTATGGGGATTGGCTTTCTTCTGCCTGACTCATCGGCTTCACCGAGCATCATCTGCATACACTTCATACCTTCAACCTTCTCAGTACCTAAAATTTCAATAGGGTTTGTAAGAAGCATAAAATGAATGCCCTCTTCCTGTGTATGCTTTATCTCTTCTTTCCTGGCGGGCATCTCATCCAATGATCTTCTATAAACAATTGTAACATCTGCTCCCAACCTTTTAGCACTTCTAGCAGAATCCATAGCCACATTCCCGCCTCCCACTACAACAACCTTTTTCCCTCTTTTAATAGGCGTAGAATATTCCGGAAATTTATATGCCTTCATTAGATTTATCCTTGTTAAAAACTCATTTGCAGAGTAAACACCATTAAGACTTTCTCCTCTTATCCCTAAAAACTTAGGCAAACCTGCTCCAGAGCCTATAAACACAGCATCAAACTTTTTCCTTAACTCGTCTAATACTAATGTCCTTCCTATAATTGCATTTTTCTTGATCTCAACTCCCAGTTTTTGTATATAGTCAATTTCCCCATCAACTATCCTTTTCGGCAGCCTGAATTCCGGAATTCCATATCTCAAGACACCGCCTGTTTCGTGTAATGCTTCAAATATAACAACCTTATGCCCCATTATTGCTAGATCTGCAGCACATGTTAATCCAGCGGGGCCTGAGCCAATAATTGCAATCTTCTTTTTATCGTGATGCGGCTCTGGTGATTTTACATCCCTATCTTCAATATCAGCTGCAAATCTTTCCAATTTTCCGATATTAATGGGCTCGTTCTTAATGCCCATTATACATTCTTTCTCACATTGGTTTTCCTGCGGACAAACTCTTCCGCAAACTCCGGGAAGATTATTCGTCCTCTTGATAGTCTTAATTGCCATATAGAACTTTCCTTCTTTAATATATCTAACAAACTTAGGAATATCAACATTAACAGGACATCCCTCGATACATTTTGGGTCTTTGCACTGCAAACACCTAGAAGCCTCTTCTTTGGCCTCTTCTTCATTATACCCAAAATTCACTTCATCAAAATTCTTTATTCTTTTTTCAGGCTCCTGCTCTCTTGTCGGAACTTGTTTGCTTTTCATTAGAGTAAAAAAATGGAAAATATAGATATATATAAAAGTTGGGTTTTACAAAAAACAAAAATTTATAAACAAATGAATTAGAAATACCAAATAGGATGAAAAAAGAGGATTTACCCAAAGCAGACTACCTGTTTGAAATAAGCTGGGAGGTATGCCACCAAGTAGGAGGCATATATACAGTAATCAAGTCAAAAGCAGCCAGGGTTTATGAGCTATACAAAGAAAACTATTTCTTGATAGGGCCCTATGACGCAGAAGAAGCAGCCATAAAGTTTGAAGGAAAGCCAGTACCTGATGAATTTACAAAAATATTCAGAGAACTTAAAAAGGATGATATAACCTGTCATTTTGGTAAATGGGTAATAGGTAGTGTAAAAGTAAATACAATCCTGATTGATTTTACACAACATCTGAAAAAAGCAAACGAGATCAAAAGCCAGCTTTGGAAGGATTTTAAGGTTGATTCTTTCAATTCCAAGAAGGATTTTAGCGAGTGGATCACATGGGCAACAACTACAGGAAGGCTGCTGGAAGGCCTGAGAAAAACATTAAAAGGAAGGATTGTAGCCCAATTCCATGAATATCTTTCTGGAGCAGGATTATTATATCTAAAAAAGAAGAAGGTTAAGATTGCAACTGTTTTCACAACGCATGCGACATATCTGGGCAGGACGCTTGCAAGCGCAGGAATACCCCTTTATGATGTGCTAAGAAGAATAAAGCCCAAATTAGAGGCCTATAAGTACAAGGTCCCTGAGAGGTATTCGCTGGAGAAAGCAGCTGCTTTGAATGCAAATGTTTTCTCAACAGTTTCGGATATAACTTCCCTGGAAGCAATATACCTGGTAGGGAGAAAGCCGGATGTTATACTTCCAAATGGTCTTGATATCACAAAATTTCCTGCGTTAGAGGAAAGGGCCATTAAGCATAACCAGTTCAAAAAGCAGATAATGGACTTTGTAAGAGTCTTCTTTTTCCCTTATTACCGCTTTGACATAGAAGACTCTCTCCTCTACTTCATAGCAGGAAGATACGAATTTAAGAATAAGGGCATTGATATGTTTATTAAAGCATTAGGCGAGCTAAACAAAAAATTAACCAAAGAAAAAAGCAATAAGCACATAATAGCTTTCCTGTGGATACCAACAGAAGTTGAGGGGATAGACATAAGGTTGTCCCAGAATAAGATAAACTACGAGGGTGTAGAAAACTTTATGGACCGCTCTCTTGGTGAGCTTAAATCAAACATTATAGATTCCATAGTGAATCAAAAGCTTCCTACAACAAGGGAGCTGTTTAGTGATGCCTTCCATTACCAGATGAAAAAGAAGATGATTGAGTTTAAGAAAACAGGAACCCCTCTCTTGGTTACCCACAATTTAATGGATAAGAATGATATAATACTAAAATCCCTTAAGAAAGCAGGCTTAAACAACTCTTCCCATGACAAGGTAAAAGTGATATACTATCCAATATACCTCACAGGGGCTGACGGGTTGATAGACTTAGGATATTATGACGCTATAATGGGGTGCCATTTTGGAATATTTCCCTCTTATTACGAGCCCTGGGGTTATACACCATTGGAAACAGGCGCCTTAGGTGTTTCTTCACTAACTACGGATTTAAGCGGTTTTGGAAAGTACATCCTGAAAAAACACAAAGGCTGCAAAGGAATATGCGTTTTAAAAAGGCAAAATGTTTCTGAAAAAAAAGCTGTAACTTACCTTACCAATATGATGTATGATTTCTCCAGGCTTAACCAGGAGGAGAGAATAAAAAGAAAGCTGGAGGCAAAACAGATAGCGGATTTGGCAGACTGGAAGAATATGGTTAAATACTATATTGAAGCACATAATCTGGCCTTGAAAAAATTGAGGTAATTCTAAAAAAATAGCAAATCTAAAGTTTTCTCAAAAACATACAATGAAAGCAATTATTCTGGCAGGAGGGTATGCAAAACGGCTTTGGCCTGTTACCAAAAACATGCCAAAACAATTACTGCCGGTAGCAGGCAAGCCAATAATAGAATACCCGATAGAAAATATAGAATTGACAAAGGCAATAAAAGAAATAATTATTTCGGTAAATGCCTATTTCGAACCTAATTTCAGGGAATGGTTCACTAAATATCAATTTAGAAAAAAGACAAAATTGGTTATAGAAAAGACCTATTCAGAAGAAGAAAAGCTTGGCTCTATCGGGGCTTTGAATTATCTAATAGAAAAATTAAAAATAAAGGGAAATCTGCTTGTCATTGGAGGGGATAATCTTTTTGATTTTTCTTTAAGAAAATTTATTAATTATTACAGGGAAAAAAAGGCAAGTGTTGTTGCCTTATATGATACAAAAGAAAAATCAAAAATAAAAGCAAGGTATGGTATTGCTCAGCTCGGCAAGGATAATAAATTAGTCGGTTTTGAGGAAAAACCAAAAAAACCAAAAACAACTTTGGTAAATACTGCTTGCTGTATATTGTCAAAGAAAGATCTTGAGCTAATTCCTCAATATATTGAGGAAGGGCATAATAAAGATGCTTTTGGCTATCTTTTAAAATGGCTCATAAAAAGAAGACCAGTTTATGGTTTTGTTTTTGATTCACAATGGTTTGATATTGGCTCTTTTGATGCATACGACCAAGCTAATCTTTATTACAGGAAAAGAAGATTAGGTGTACTAAGGGAAAGGAAGGTTATTGTGAATTTATGACTAATATTCTAAAAGCATTTTTCTATAAACATCAAAAGTTTTCTTTGCTATCTTTTCCCATGTAAAATTTCTTACTTCTTTCAATCCGTCCATTCTTAACTTATTGTAAGCTTTTTTATTCCTAAATAAAAATAATATCTTATTTGCTAAATCTTCGCTATCCCAGTAATTAACCTTTAAGCAGCTCTTAAGAACTTCAGAAACACCTGATTGCTTTGAGATAATGGTGGGAGTTCCATTGGATATTGCCTCCAACGGCGTAATTCCAAAAGGCTCTGAGACAGATGGCATAACAAAGATATGGGCTTTCCTGTAATAATAATCCCTGTCTCTAACATAGCCTAAAAAAATAATATGATTCTCTAACCCTAACCTTCTTATCTCCTTCTTTAATTTATTCTTGTACTTTATATCTCCTTCGCCAGCAATTAAGAATCTGACATTACTCTCTTTTTTTACTACCTTGGCTGCAGCTTTAATTAAATAGGGAATTCCTTTCTGATATGTAACTCTGCCTAAGCACAGGATATATTTTTTCTTACTCTCCTTTTTTCTTGGAGGTAATTTTTTTTGTTTTACAGCATTTGGTATTACTAATATCTTTTTTGGGCTAACCGCGTACTTATTTATCATCATGCGCTTAGTGTAATTTGAAACTGCTATAATCTTCTCTGCACATTTCATCCCTCTTTTTTCTTTTTTGAATCTTCTGATTTTTGGCTTTTTATATTTATCATGAACTGTTGAGTGAATAGTCAGCAATAAAGGCTTTTTTGAAATTTTTTTTATTGAAATACAGGCATCTATCGGATGATCATCCTGACAATGAATTATATCAAAATCATATTTTTTGATAACCTTTGGAGCTATTTCGTTAAAAGCCTTTATCTTTTTATCCCTTAAACGGCCATAAACAACTATCTTTCCATCTTCTTTGTATTTCTGCGTTACATATAGCCCTATAACCTCAATATTGCCTTTTCTTATATGAATCGAGTTCGGATTAACAAAATAAATTTTAACAGGCAACTTAGCCAAAGCTTTTGTCAAATAATAGCAATGTGTACCCAAACCGCCTACCCAATATGGAGGATACTCCCATCCCACCATCAAAACCTTTATTTTTTTCATAATAACTCTATCTAGAATTACTCTTTATATATCTTTTGAACTTCTTAATAGTAGAAAGATATAAAAACTATAAAACTAAATTTAGTATTAAATGGCACAAATAAAACCAAAAGCTGATTTTCTGATAGAAGTAAGTTATGAAATAGTGGCTAAACTAGGCGGCATCCATACTGTTATCAAGACAAAAGCCCCTTTTATGAAAAAATACTATGGAAACAACTATATGGTTATTGGGTTATATACAAAAAAGGATGCAAAAAATAAATTCAAAAGGAAGAAACCGAATAAAGAACTTAAAAATCTCTTTAAAAAATTAAAAAAAGAAAATATCCTCTGCCATTATGGCATATGGGACATAAAATCCAATCCAAGAACTATATTGGTTGATATAAGCAAACTAAGGAGGGACAGAAAAACAAAAAACAAAATAAGGAAAAATTACTGGGTTCATTTCGTTCCTTATGACAATTATCATAATAACTCGCTGCTTTTTGGGTATGCTGCAGGTAAATTGATATCGGAGTTAGTTAAATTAAATTGCTTCAAAAAGAAAAACCCAGTAATAAATGCGCATGAATATATGAGCGGTTTATCCTTAATTTATTTAAGGAAGCATAAAGCAAATTTGCCTTTAGTGTTTACAACACATGCTACTTCCCTAGGAAGAGCTATAGCCTTTATGGGAGAGAATCTTTACAAAGATTTAGCCACATATAAAAAGAAGAGCAAGAGCGCTTATTACAAAAAATTAAAATTATACAGGGCGAAAGTAGGAGATAGCCTGTACAATAGGCATCTATTCGAAAAAGCATGTGCAAAAAAGGCAGATGTTCTGACAACAGTCTCAGAAACTACATCCAGGGAAGCAGGATTTTTGCTCGATAGAAAAGCAGACGTTGTAACCCCCAATGGTTTAGATATAATAACACCCCCTTCTATCGAAGAACAATTAGCGCTAAATTATAAAGCAAAACAAAAAATACACAAATTTCTTGAGTATTACTTCAATCCTTATTACCATGTTAATACAGAAGATTCTCTACTCTTCTATACAGCAGGCAGATATGAGGTTTATACAAAGGGGTATGATATATTCTTCGAAGCATTAAAAAAACTTAACAGTAAACTAAAAAAAGAAAAATACCCTTATAATATCTTTGTTTTTCTCTTTATCATGATGACCGGTAAGAAAAGGATTAAGAAGGATGTAATCAAAATTCTAGATCTTTCAAAGAATAAAAAGAAATATAAAAAACCTACCAAATATCCACCAAATTGTTTATTCCAAGCAAAAGAAAACCTTATATTGTTATACCTAAAGAAAAACAGATTATTGAACAGACCGAGAGATAAAGTGAAAGTTCTTTTTTACCCTGCTCCTGCTAATAAGGATGATAAATTATTGTCTATGCCATACGAGAATATAATCTCTGCCATGGATTTAGGAATCTTTCCTTCCCTATATGAACCCTGGGGGTATACGCCATTAGAAACAGCCGCAATGAGTACAATAGCTGTAACAACGGATGTTGCAGGCTTTGGAAAATTCATACAAGAAAGGACAGACCAGAGAAAAGTACCTGCGATAATTGTTCTAAAAACAAAAAGAAGAAACAAAAAACAGATTGTAGAAAACCTAAAAAAAATAATGCATGAGATAGTATATATGCCAAAAGAAAAAAGGCTGAAAAAAAGGATAGAAGCAAATAAACTAGCAGGAATGGCAAATTGGAAGGATTTTTCTAAACAATACGTAAAGGCCCATAATCTGGCTATTCAAAGGCATAAAGCAAAAAAGTAATTACTTAACCTTATTTGCCTTCAAAAACTCAGTGGCAGAAAGCGTTTTTTTGCAGTCACTGCATTGAAAAGCAACTTCACCGTTAGGAGAGGGGAAATCAGACTTAACTATCTTTTCCGAATCACATTTAGGGCATTTCAGATTTATATCTTTCAGCTTAAAAAATTTAGAACATTCTTTACAAAAAAATATATCTCCTTTGCATAATAATATCTTATGCTGCGGAGCATCACAAAAAGGGCAAAAGTTTATTTCACTCATTTTCTCTCACATATGCATTTCTCTTCTTCTATATAAGTTTTATTCCTGTTCATTAATTCCTCCCAATCCACCTGGTGAGCATTAAACTCAGGACCATCACAACACGCAAATTTCATCTTTCCGTTTATAATAACCCTGCAACCACCGCACATTCCCATGCCATCTATCATTATTGGATTTAAGGAAACAATTGTTTTTATCTTATTTCTTGTCATTTCTGAAATAACTTTCATCATTATTGGAGGCCCGATAGCAATGACCAAATCTATCTTCTCCTTAACCATTAATTCCTTTAAAATATCACTAACAAATCCTTTTTTCCCTTTACTGCCATCATCGGTTGCAACTAAAACCTTATTGCATACCTGTTTAAACCTATCCTCCCAAAATAGATATTTCCTGCTTTTTGTCCCAATAACAGCCGTTACCTTATTTTTTGATTCTTTTAATGCTTTTGCGATAGGGTAAATGGGAGCAATACCCAAACCGCCACCTATAATCACAACATTTCCGTACTCTTGTATTTTAGAAGGATTACCCAATGGTCCAACAACATCCATTAGAGAATCTCCTTTTTTCAATAAAGATAAATCAGTTGTTGTTTTTCCAACCACCAAAAAAACAATTATTATTGTTCTTTTTGTAGTATCAGCTATTGTCAGAGGGATTCTCTCTCCTTTTTCATCTATCCTCAATATTATAAACTGTCCTGCTTTTGCCCTCTTCGCAATAAGGGGGGCTTCTATTTCAATTAAATATGTATTTTCAGCCAGTTTTCTCTTTTGCAGTATTGGGTACATCTTACTTCATCAGATATTTTTTAGGATTTTGGTCCAGGTCTGTAAAAGAATCGGCAGCTTCTCTTAATTTTGTGCTGCTGGATTTTCCAAAAGCAATTACCTCTACCCTAACACCTAAAGCATGCTTCAAATGCCTTACCAATGGGATAAAATCACCATCACCACTTACCAAAATAACAGTATCAAGCTTAGGTGCTAACTCAATCATATCCATAGCTATTCCAATATCCCAGTCTCCTTTTTTATGCCCACCATAAAATACCTGCAAATCCTTTGACTTTACTTCAAATCCTATTTTCTCCAAAGCATCAAAAAAATTCTTCTCTTCTTTTACAATATCCGTCTTTATAACATAAGCTATAGCCCTTATTAGGCTTCTCCCGCTTACAGCTGCTTTCAGAATCTGTGCAAAATCAACCTTTGCCTTATACATGCTTTTCGCAGAATAATACATATTTTGTACATCTATAAAGACTCCTACGCGTTGTGCTTTGTTTATCTTCATTTTAACCTCTCTATATTGTTTTTTGTGATATTGGCAGATTTATCTAATGCCTTTTTGGTTTCATCACTCAATTCAATCTGTATGATTTCTTCCACACCATTCTTTCCTAATTTAACAGGCACTCCAAGATAAATACCACTATATCCATATTCTCCTTCTAAATAGACAGAGCAAGTCAAAATCTTCTTGCTATTATTAACAATTGCTTCCACCATTTCAACAATAGAGAAAGCAGGAGCAACCCATGCACTAGTATTCAATAAAGGCAGAAACTCTCCACCAGCTTTTCTTGTTCTTTCTACTAAGGCTTTTATTTTGTCTTCACCCATTAATTCAAGTATTTTCTTTCCTTTTATCTTAGTTTCTTCTAAAACCGGAACCATGCTATCTCCATGAGAGCCCAAAACAAGAGTTTCTATATCCTTAACAGAAACACCTAGCGCCTGAGCGATAAAAGCCATAAATCTTGTTGAATCCAAAACACCAGCCATGCCTATGATCTTTTCTTTTTTAAAACCTGTAGTTTTTAAGGTAACATAAGACATAATATCCAATGGATTAGTTACAACTATTACTATGGAATCAGGCGCATATTTCTTTATATCTTCAGATATAGATTTAATAATCGTTACGTTCTTATTAATCAAATCCTCCCTATCCATGCCTGGTTTTCTTGGAAAGCCAGCTGTTACTATAACTATGTCAGAGTCCTGTATATCCTTGATATTATTTGTCCCAATTATTTTTTTGTCGGTACCTATTATTGGTGTTGCTTCTAATATATCCAAAGCCTTGCCTTGAGGAACCCCTTTTACTATATCAACCAAAAAAACATCACCTAAATCTTTCTCTATTATTCTTAAAGCGGTTGTTGCACCTACATTGCCTGCTCCTATAATAGTTATCTTAATTTTCATCCCCCTCTACAAAATTATTCTGAAGTAAAAAAGAAATAGTTTATAAAGTTATTGTTTGGTTATTAACTTTCTATATTCTTTTTTAGAACTCTTCAAAACATCCTCATAAATACTGTTTCCTTTTGTATCCATAGCTACAATCAAAGGCATATTCTCAACCTCTAATTCATAAATAGCCTCTGGCATTCCAAACTCCTCTTTATAGACATTGTTCACTTTCTTAATAGAGGAAGCGATTAAAGTGCCTATTCCTCCGATTGCAGCAAAATAAACACAGCCATATTTCTTCATAGCCTGTGATGTTTTTTTATCCATGCCCCCTTTTCCGATTATAGCTTTAATTTTATATTTTTTGATAATTTCAGGAGCATATAGACTTAATCTTTCAGAGGTTGTAGGGCCTGCTGATATTATTTTATAGCCAAAAAGCTCTTTTTTTACAATCGGTCCACAATGATAGATTATTCCATTTTTCAATTTTTCCTTTAATCCATTTGATTCTAACAAATAAAGATGGGCTTTGTCCCTTGCGGTAAAGAGAGTTCCGCTCAATTCTACTTTATCTCCAATTTTCAATTTCCTTATTTCCTTTTCTAATAAAGGAATCTCTAACTTAATATTACATCACCTTTCTTATAAATTAAAGTTCCTCTCCTGCAAGCCCAGCACATGAATGAAATATCAACAAAGAATGAAGCAGGATGTCTATGCAAGGCTTTTATTTTAATTCCTAAAACGGTTGTTTTTCCTCTTAATCCCAAAGGACCAATATTTAAGGAGTTAATTTTATTTTTTAATTCTTTCTCTAATTTTGCCAGTTTTTTATCTTTGTTAACATCATCAATTTTTCTTAATAATTGTTTTTTGCTTTCCTTAGCAACTAAATCCTTACTTCCTCCAACAGCTACCCCAACAATATAAGGAGGGCATCCTTTTCCCTGCGCCTTAAAAACAGCATCAATAATACATTTTTTTATTCCCTCTAAATCTCTGTTTGCTTTTAATTTCTTATCAGGTAATTTATATTGTATTCCTATATTTTCTGAACCTCCTCCTTTTAGAATTAAATCAATTTTTATATGATTTTTATTCCACTGTTCAATATAAATTATAGGTTGTTGTACTTCACCCCCATTATCTTCAAGACCAACATTGTCCCCTGTGTTCTTTTCTTCTAATACATTTACAGCATTCGGCCTTAAGGGGATATATTTAGTGGCTTTTCTTGTAGCATTAATTATTATTTGCTTTAATCTGTGATGAGAAATCCCAACCGGTACTTTAAGATAAAATACAGGGGTCCCTGTATCTTGGCATATTGGTAAAGAGTTATTTCCTGCAAGTTTAATATTTTTTAATATGTTTGAAAGGGTGTAATAAGCCAGAGAATTCTTTTTTTCTTTCTTTAAAGCATTCTTCAAACTATTTTCAACATCTGCCGGAATAATTGTAGCAGTTCTTTTGTATAATTCAAATATGGCTTTTTCTAGGTTCATTTAATGCTATCACCTTTTTTGAAGAATTTATGCATATAAAATAATATGTTATTTATAAATTTATTCTAATTTTTTTAATCTTCCAAAATCATAAAGCTTATCTGCAACAATATAAACATGAAACTCGCTTAAATCCTGCTGTAAGAAAGGACTTAACAATTCTTCTTTTGCAACATCTGTGCCTTCGGTAACCAGGTTAAAGGAAGGCTGCACTATTAATGTATATTTTTCCCACTTTCCCTTTAGAAAGCACTTAAACAATTCCTGCCTTGCACCTTCATGAACACTGACAGCAGGATGCTCGTGTCCTATTATTACTGTCTTGATTCCTTTTAATTCTCCCTTGTCAATAATCTTATGCCCATGGATAATTAGTATATCATTGATCTTATAAGTATCTAGAATCTTAATATTTCTTTTTTTAGCAATGGGCCCTAAAATAGTATCATGATTGCCTTTAATCAGGATAATCTCATCACAATGCCTGCTTAGAAAGTCCAATAACCTTAGGGTGTGCCTCCATTCCTGCTCTGAAATAGTGCCGAATTCATGCTTTATATCGCCATTTATGATTATTTTATGCAATTTTGCAGTTTTTTTTAGTACTTTCTCCAGCCTTTCAATAATCTCCTTAAACTGAAATCGTGGAATTAAAACACCCTGCTTGTTTAATGCTTCTTCATAGCCTATATGGGTGTCTGCTAAAATCAATATTTTTTCTTTTTTAAGATAAAGGCAAAGATCAATCATATCAATATTTTTTACAATTTCCATAACCGATAAGAGAATAATCTGATTTTAAATAGTTATTGGTCTAGAGGGCTTTTGATATTATCAAGAAACATAGGGCTTGTTTTAATATACATGGTGGTTGTAGATATTCTCTCATGGCCAAGCAATTGCTGAACTTTATGTATGCTAACACCTTGCTCAATAAGATGTGTTGCAAAGCTTGACCTTAAAGCATGACAGAAAACCCTCTTATTTATTCCTGCCTTTTTGGCAACCCTTTTAACAATACTTTGCGCAGACCTTACACATAAATGACTTCCATGATCATTAAATAAATAAGGATTATTGTCCCTTCTTGTCTTAAGAAATTTTTTAATATCGTTAAGGGCTATTTCAGGAAGAATAAAATACCTGTCTTTCCTCCCCTTGCCTCTTCTTATAATTCCTCTTTTATTCTCCAAATCCAGATTCGCGATTTTAAGCCTTAAACATTCGCCAACCCTCAACCCACCACCATATAACATTTCAATCAAGATCCTGTGCTTCAGGTTTTTTGTATTGTCTATCATACTTAAGATTTCTTCTTTGCTTAATACAACAGGGATATGCTTATCCAACTTAGCTCTTTTGAAATCAACTTTAAATCTTCTTTGCAAAACATCCCCATAAAAGAACTTTAATGAAGTTAAGATGATATTAAATGTTGCAGGCCTTACTTCCTTATCAGCTGCAAGATAAAGCAGATAATCCTTAATGTCCTCCTTTGTTATGTTTTTTGGTGTCTTCTTCATAAACTCCAGAAACTTAGTATTGTGATACATATAGGTCTCAACAGAAGCCCCGCTCATATTCCTCAGAATCATCTCAGCCTTTAGATTCTTTAAATAATCAGTATAATCAACATTCCCCATTCTCGATGTCTGGAATGGAAAAATAATATATAAAGATTGCTATTCTACGAACATCCCTGAAATCCTTAAATTTGCCCAAATTAAGCCCTAAGAAGGCAAATTAGAGAGATGTATGTTCGTAGAATAGTTGTTATGCGAAATTGAAAAAGGGCAAATTAGTGGAAAGGGCAACAGAAATGTTTATAATCTCTTATCGATTCTTCTCTAATTATGGATCAACAATATACTTCAAAGCATCGTGAATTAATCCCTGATAAAGTGGGTACTGTAGAATTTGATTTCCATGTACAAAAGAGTTTCCCAGAAGGAGTTTCTGGTAAAAAACTAATGGAGGCTTACATAGATGAAATGCATCCATCCCATGGAGATCCAAAATTTAATTCTAGATTTGGTGGAATTTATTTGGGAAGATACTATGAAGGGTTAATTCAAGAGTCTAGTGTAGATGTCTGGGCTTATAATGAAGATGCTGCAAATGATATAGGCGATATTATTGATCAATTGGTTGAATCAATAAATTAGATTCTCCATAATTTCTTGCCCTTTCTTCTTTTAATCAATGTACCACTTCGTTCACCGATATAATTTGCCCTTTTTCAACTCTCTTATCGGAGGTCGCCAGAACTCCGTTCGGGTATTACTTCTATAGATAACTATAATCCTAGAAAGAACCTGATTCTTTAGCGAAACTGTAAAAACAGTTACCCTCACTCGTAACTGGCGACTCGCATAACAGCTCTTTACCGACTCCAGAATTTGGGTCCCCTCTCTAAAGGTTACCTCCCCAAATTCTTCCGTCCAAATTGCTCGGCTCAGCTCTGAAAAATGCTCCAGCCATATGGGTCACATTTTTCGAGGAGCCTCGCAACTTCGGTAAAGAGCGATGTTAAATACAATAAAATTCTTACTTTTTACGATGAGAACGGGGGTTTCCTAAATTAGTGAAAAGGGAAAATCTCTTTAAATAAAATTTAGCTAAAGTACTGTGAAAAATTATGGATAACTGTAGGTACTAGCGACAATGAAAATTCATATACCAATCTAGATCCAAAATTTCTTACTAACAGCTCGCAAACGTCATCGTATAATCTTATCCTATTTGATAGATATCTATTCAATAACTCCGCCCCTTTATTCAACGCATATCCTGCTCCCAATACAGCTGTAGTAATTATAGCAGTATGTACTATCAAACCAGTATTAACTCCTAATTGGTCCATAAGATATCTTGCAAATTCATTTCGCTCTTGATGTGTATTATATTCATTGCAGTTTAATGAAGTAGATACTGCATCCAATACGTTGACTGTCAAAAACGCCAAGGAGGCGTAATATAAATTGTCATATTTTTCAATTAACTTATACTTTCTTTGTATACGATTAACCAGATCTTCTAATCCCATATTCTATGAGAATATAATTCTCTTTATAAACCTTAATGATTTAGATTTTCCCCTTAATGTATTTACTAGATTGGGCTTACGCCCTTGAAGACAGAAACCCCTTATAATATAGTCTGCTACGCAGGATTGATTAAAAGTAAGAATTTTACTTCTCCGTTCCTCGGGCTTCGCCCTGCGGTACTCGACCACGTTGCACTCTCGGCTCATTTATTAACTTCGTTATAAATTCGCCTCGGGGTATTTAACACGCATTAAACGGCTCGAGCCTTGCAGGCTCTCGACCCAAATTTTCTACCTGCTACAACACGCCTAGCCTGTTCGGTAGTGGGGTGCCTCTACCAGAAGCGCACCCTAAGAAAACTTCGTTTAATGCGGATGTTATGTGTACGTTCGTGTCGCCCCTTCATTATTAGTTTCCGTGTGTGCAGAATTATTTTTTTATAATCTAATTGGTTAGTACTGGTCTAATAAATCCATCTTCAATAATAATCTCAACTTCAGAAATATTGTTAATAACACCAAGCTTATTTAATTCATAAATGAGATCTTCTTTAATTTTGTTTTTTTCAGTATCCTCAAAAATCATATAACTCCCACTACAAGAAGAATGGGTTATATTAATTCCACAACTTATTTTGTAGGTATAACCTTTTCTTTCTATTTCAATAACTATATTATCCTCGTTTATTGCTATCCATTTAGGTGACATTTCCCAAGCACCTTCAATTAATGGATATTCATTATTATAATCACTTAAATTGTAATTAACATTTATAAAATTGTAAACAGGTGGACTTCTATCTTTTCCTTTACAACCATCTCCAGGTTTTAAAGGGATGCCATTACATGTAGCAGGAGAAATAAAAATTCTGATAGCATACCCTTCTGTTTTCCCTGCTTCAATAAGTTTAGAAGAATCTATATCTAAATATTGTATATTTATTGGATAATTATATCTTGCTAGTAAATTTACATCTTCTTTTGCTATTATTTCTTGAGTAAACTCTGATTTTGCTTGATCGTCTTGTTCAACTGTTAGTTGAGTATTAGTTTGTTTAATCTCTTCTTTGGTACTACATCCAATAATGAAAATTCCAATTAATACCAACAAAACCAACAATTTTTTAACCATTAATATAACAATAATAAAAATAATATATAAATTCTTCTAATTCTGCACACACGTCGGTTAAGTCCTTTCGCTTAATCACGTAGCGATTAAACGGCTCCATTTCATTACGACCCAAATTTTTTCAAAGAAAAAACACGGACTTTACCTAAAAGAATATGAGGGGCTAAAGCCCACTTTATGACATCATAGTCATCGGGGCGACACTCACAAATAAATCCTCGTTCGTTCGCCATCAAAGGCTCACGAACTGCGGCTTACTTCGGATAACACGCATTAAACGGTTCGGTCGCTCCTCTATTACACAAAGGTGCCTCGTACTTTAGTGCGAGGTGTAGAAATATATTAATTCTAGGAAAATAAAAGAAAAAATGCGCGACGTAGCTGGCGCATTAGTCTTTTCACATCAGGCTAGTGTTAGCTGTGTCGCTAAAGAATATAAATCTTTCGGAGGCGATACAAATGGTTGAATTAGAACACAACAAACATAGTGTAGGACAAAGTGCCTACCACTTGGTCTTTAGGCCAAAATACAATGTCTGTGTATTCAGACATCCATGGGTAAAACAAGTTTGTGAGTATGCTTTCAAAGATGTTGCAGAAAGGCATAACATCACAATCCATGAAATGAAAGTCATGCCAGACCACATACACATGTTTGTGGGTTTGCCCCCTTCTATGTCTTTGAGCAAAGCTTTTCAGTTAATAAAGGGTGGAAGTTCGAGGATAATTTTTCAGAAGTGTACTAGGTGGAAATCTTTCTTTTCCTACAATGGTCAGAAGAAACCGCACCTTTGGAGTCCAGGTACATTTTACAGGTCAGTAGGTAATGTAAAAGCAGATGTGATAGAGAATTATATAGCAAATAGTAATAAGTGGGATTTTGATTATTTGGATAAAACACAAGCCACTTTAGAAGCTTACTAACGAGGGCAAGACTTTAATACCCTACACTTTAGTGTAGGGTGTCTTGCCCGAGTGTGCGAATCGCTTTATTCATCAAAGTTCGTCGCTCCCTCACCCAAATTTGCTCGTTCCACTCGAGAATTTCCACTCTGTTCGCTACGGCTGTCCACTACGCTTAAAATAGTCAGAGCCCCGCAATTTCATGGATGTGCTACGTTCACAATAAGGTGATTTTTATCTGGTACAGAAACATATACTTCCTCTCCACCCTTAAGATTCAAAGACCTTGCTACATCTCTGTTAAGATACATCCCTAATCTACCATGAGAAAGTTTTATTATTTTCTGTTTTATCTTTAAAGTTGATTCTTTTTCCTTAATTTCATCAATAGCTTTATTCATAGATTTATCCTCAAAATCAAAATAGCCGCATTCACCGCACTGATAGCTAGTCACAGGACTATCTGCATCTTGAATCTTTACCTTAACTTCCTTCATCTGTGCATTACATTTAGGGCATTTCATTTTGGATCACCTTTATTTTCTTTTAACATTTATTACGTACAAAATCTTGTCTTTCAATTCACATAAAATATAAAACCTATCATCTTCAATCTCAATCTTATCTCCTTTCTTCCTCTTATTTTTGATGGTATAAATCAAACGTACAACATCACTCCAAGCTAATGTTCCTTTGTGATATTCTTCAAAATGATCACTTCTTTTGATTTCTTCCCAATACATAAAATATCATCTCGTTAATATGACTATAAATTAATAGTCCTAACTACTATATAAACCTTTCGCTTTTAGAAATTGCGGGGCTCTGTTATTTATTATAAAACGCTACGTGGACAGCCTACGCTCACGAGGGAATTTGAAACTTCGTTAAATTCCGATGTTAAGTTCAATCGAAAAAGAGGGCTGTAACGAGAAGGGGCAAGAAAACTTAATTACTCCAGCTTACCATAAGCTCCTTTCCATTTATTTGCTAATTTTAGAAATTTCGAATATCCATTCTTCTTTATGAACTGAATTGCTTCCTTGTATTTTTTGTATTTATACCCTTTATGAGCATACCAATCAATCATAATTTTACATGATTCTAATTTGATACAATCTGCACAAGTATCAAATTTATGATCTCTAAAACAACATACTTTTATTTTACACTTTGCTTTATTGATATCCCTTTCACCAGTATCAAATCCTAATTTGCATCCTTTGCAATAACCCTGCAAATATACCTGACAGGTCTTGCAATATGCACCACAACAACCAATAAACCTATTTGAATTCATAATATAATCTTTATCTCGATTAAGATTATTAAATGTTTTGTTTTCTTGCCCTTGATTAATTTTTTTGGATAAATCTTCGAGATTGAAAGAACGCCCTCTTTTTCGACTTTTCGGACGAAATCCGACCCCACGTTGTAGGGTCGGAGAACTTAACAAGGATTAAACGGAAAATTCGGTCGCTTACGCTAAATCGCCAAGCGATTTCCCGAATTTTCCCCAAATTGAATTTCCAGCTCGAGTCTCAGGTTAACCGAGCCTCGAGGGAAATTCAACTTCGTTTAACGCCGATGTTAGACAAAATCGAAAGAAAGACCTAGAAACGAGAAGGGGGCGGAATTTTATTAATCAGTTCTTTCTCTTGCTCTTTTAATAAAAGTTTGAAGGCTACCTGCTTTTTTATCACTAAACAATTCCTCAACAAATTTAGTTGCAAAAGCAAAATACTCAACTCGTTGGTTAGGTAATTGACCTTCACCTACATATATTAGGGGATTATAAAATCTGATTCCATTATCTTCCTTGACCAGGTAGGTAGGAACATCTGGACTGTCCACAGCTTCTTCTTCATGATAGTCACCAATGGCTTTTGTAGCACTCTTGTTAACTTCCGTTATATCAAAGGATTGCGCATCAACAACTTGGAGCCAATCCATACTTTTGCGATCTGGACCAGAGGCAAGGATTTTATGTATAGTATCTGCAAGACCACTACAAGATACATCGGAGAAAAAATCCCCTAAATTATCATGAATTAATCCAGGATCTCTCTCAATTAGTTTCTTGTAAGCATCAGTCTTCATTATGTTTAATCCCATTAATTCTGGCGATTCATATACAAGTAATAAATTATATTGTTCCATAGTGGATCAGGAAATCATCCGAATTATTAAATCTATTGATTTTGTTTAATTTATCTAGTAGTAACACTAATATTCCGCCCCTTAATTCTGTTAATTAGAGTATCGCATGCGCTCAGCAATACGGTCTTTCTTTCGACTCTTCGCCCCTTCGGGAGCTTCGGTCACCCCCACTCCGCAAACATATTACTTCTGTAACTAACTGGAAATATGTAAAGAACCTAATTCTGTAACGGAATTGTAATTCTCTAAATGTTTGCTCGTAGGGGTTCCTCGTCTAACAAGCCGTTAAACGGCTCGAAAATTTAGTTCCCTCCTCTAAAGGGCACCCTCCCAAATTTTCTCGACCCAAAGAAATTTTTCCAGCTCTTTCGCAAAATTTCTCAGCTCCTAAAATTTGTGGTATGCCTCAAATTTTTTGAGGAGAAATTTTGCTCACGAGGGAAAAATTCCCTTCGTTTAATGCGATATGTTATGTACAATATTACTCGGAGCCTTTTTTTAACCGAAAACATTATATACTTTAATCATTAAATAAAACTATATGGTAATGGATATTACAATTTTTTTCGCAAGACTTTGGGGCAGTTATTTTATTATTTTTGGATTGTTATTTATTATAACAAGACAATTAGGCAAGACCATAGAAATGACTGATGATAAAGCTTTTGTTATTTCTACCGGCTATATCACGTTAATCATGGGATTAGCTACTGTAATCTTACACAATGTTTGGGTTGCTGATTGGAGAGTTGTTATAACTATTTTAGGCTGGTCTACCTTAATCAAAGGAATCCAGAAAATAGGATTCCCAGAACATATCCGTAAACAAGCACAAATGTTCAAAAAGGGACAGATTATTAGTGCTATCATCCTTCTAGTCTTGGGTGCATGGTTACTTTGGATGAGTTTTATTTAATGAAGTAGAAAAATTCTAATTGCAACATCGAAATCTAGATTGCTAAAATAAAAAAGGCTCCTGCGTCATACTGTCGGTCGCTACGCTCCCTCGTTCGCCTTGCAGGCTCACCACATAACAGGAACTTAACGGCTCAGAAAAATGAACCTCTACTCTAAAGATTCTCACAGAAAAATAAAAAAAAGAAAAAGCCTCATTTACTCAACTTGTCCTAAGCCCCATATGTCCTTTAAAGCAACAACAACTGTTGCAGGGACAACGAAGGCCAAAACCTGTGTTAATATGCCGCTTAGGTATTGCCCAATGTATTGAACTCCGCCTAATGTAGCACTAGCTCCTCCCATAGCAGCAGCAATTATCAAAACTACTGCAACCAAAAGGAACTCTCTGGTTTCTTTGCCTGTCACATTCAGGAAGCCTACGATCAACCCTAAAAGGACTAACAATGAAGCTAGCCATGGGGTTGCAGCTCCTAATGAGAAGACACCTAGGACAATTGCTATGATTACTCCAATGATGAAGGAGTAATTCCCTATTCTTTTGTCCATTGTCTTTTCACCTCGCCTGTTTTACCTATTAAAGGTATTGATAATCAATAATGCACATCAACTATATAAATCTTTCTATTTTATCGCTAATCAATAAGCGTAACTTTTAAATATTAGCAACCTTTACAGCTTTCTACACCAGATATGGTGGGGGTAAAAATGTTCAATTCAGAGATAGAAAAGAAAATAGTCAATTTTATCAAAAACAGCCCTCTAGGGGTCACTTCTTCTGATATAGCCCACTATTTAGGATTAAATAGAATGACAATAGCCAAATACCTGGCTATTATCAAAGAAAAGGCCTTAGTTGACTTTAAACAGCTTGGTATGGCTAAATTGTGGTATGTTCCTGTTACGCTTAATAAAGAAAATTATTTTAACAGTGCAATACTTAATCTGGGCAAGGAGTTTAATGATGAAGTGTCAAAAAAGAAGGTAAAGAAGGCAGCAATTGCTACTGCCAAAAAGATTGAAGAGCAGTATAAACAATTTCACGGCACAGATAAATTAAATTATACGCAAGTAATAGACTCATTAACGGATGCCCAGAAGAAGATAGGCGGCAATTTCATAGTAGTAGAAAGAACAGAAGATATCATAATAATAAGAAACACAAAATGCCCTTTTGGGGGGAAGGTAAGGAAGGCTCCTTGTTTGTGTGCTACAACATCTGCTTTGTGCGGAGTAATGACAGCCAGGAATCTGGGCTATAGTAAAGTCATCTTAAAGAAAACCATAGCAAAAGGCTCTAATGAATGCCTAATTCATATACATTTAAAGAAAACAAAGGAAACTGATAAAGAGACAGATGAGTATGCTAGTGTTTAAACTTATCTTTAAGCTTCTTCTCAACATATTTAGGAACCATACCGTTAAGCTTTGAGCCTAAAGAAGCAGCTTCCTTAACAATAGAAGCGCTGAGGTAGCAATACATTCCGCGGGTCATGATGAATATGGTCTCAATACTTTTGTCCAGCTTCCTGTTCATAAGAGCAGCCTGGAACTCATAATCAAAATCAGACACTGCCCTTAACCCCCTTATAATAGCACTTGCCTTTTTCTTTCTTGCAAAATTTATTAGAAGTCCTGAGAAATGGTCAACCTCAACATTAAGGCCTTTTGTGACATTCTTAATCATGTCCATCCTTTCTTTAGCGCTAAACAGATATTTTTTATTCGGGTTTTCTCCTACTGCTATTATTATTTTATCAAATATCCTTAAAGCCCTCTTTAAAACGTCCAAATGCCCGTTTGTCACAGGATCAAAACTTCCAGGGTAAATAGCTAGTTTTGTCATTTTGTCTTACAAAATGACATAAGAAAAAACCTTTGATTTTTTCTGTTTGTCATTTTAATTCACCTTTTATCTTAAGGTACTCTTTTGGAGTTAATTTTGAGTGCTTCGCATTTTTCATAAGGGAATTTATTAAAACATTTTGCTGTTTTGACCAGACTTTATCTGGATGGGTTCTAACATAATGAGCCCATTTTTTTACAAACCACATCCTATCCTCGTCATTAAGTTTTCTAATCTCTTTGGCATTAAATCTCATTTTCCCCTCAATCTTTTCTTGTATTCCCTGATTAAGGCCTCATTAATAAAACCTTTGCTTATGTCTCTCAGGAATTGAGCATCTTCCATATCTTTGTTAGTTGTCAAAATTTCTTCCTTATAAGCTATCTGCAATTCCAAAAATGATGTTTTAATTTGTTCATTACCTATCTGGATTATAACCGGCTCTTTTAGAGCAATTAAATCATACTCATTTTTTGCAAATTTAATTTCGAAATTCGGTGAAAAGCCGGGTTTAACAGCAAACCTTATGCTGCTCTTTTCAGTGAGTATCTTGTATACATCCTCAATATCTCCTGAATTTATGCACCAATAACCTTTTTTTATTAAATCTTTGTATAATTCATTTATTTTTACTTTATCCATCTTAGGTATAATAATATCAACATCATCGGTACCCCTGTTCCTTCCAAGGATAATGGCTACATATCCTGAAACAATTGCATAATTTGTATATTTTTCTAATATTTTAATGAATCTAAAAACGAATTTGTCAAGTTCGTTTATTTCTTTGCGCAGTTTTATTGTTTTTTTACCAATGAATTTCATTCTTTCAATTCGTCTAGAGTATTCTTTATAATCTTTTTAGTATCTCTCAATCCCCTGCTGTTATCTATTATATAATCACCATATTTAAGCTTTTCTTTTTGGGGTAATTGCGACTTTATTATATTATTGATTTCTTTTTTATTATACTTGTTTTTCTTTAATATTCTTTTTAACTGCTCTTTTTTATTAATTTTTACTATAATTAATTTATCCACCAAATTTAATGCTTTTGCTTCTATAAGCAAAGCTGCGTCTATTGCAATATTTTTATTTTTGGATTTTCTTATTGTTGAGCTTATCTCTTTAATTATTAATGGGTGAATTATTTTATTTAATTTTATTAATTTTTTATGATTATAGAATACAATATTCTTTAGTTTTTTTCTGTCAATTTTACCTTTAGTCAATATTGATTTACCAAACTCTTTAATGATTTTATTTTTTATTGGTTTTTTGTTTAATAATTTATGGCCTATTTCATCTGCATTAATGATTTTATAGCCATGTTTAGAAAATAATCTAGCTACTGTTGTTTTTCCTGAGCCGAAGATGCCTGTTATTCCGAGTATCATAGTAAAGATTAAGTTTTATTGAATATAAAAAATTACCTGTTTTTTGTAGAAATCTTCGCCAAAATCTGATTATGCATCCGTTTAAGGAATTCCATCTTGTCTTCAATTTTCATGACATCAGTATGTCCCTGGGTTATCAAATTTAAAGCGAAAGGAGAGGGCAGAGAAACATGGGTCTCTTCAACCTTTATCTTTTTTTCTTCAATACCCCTCAAGACATTTTGTGTATTCCCAATATCCATCAAATCCTCCAAAACCTCTCTTCTGGCTTCTTTCAAAATTGAAAAATGTTGAGAAATTCTTCTGACGGCATTCAACAAAATCATAGAGCTAACCTGCTGCCTTCCAACTCTTTTTGTCTTGCCTTTATAGCTCCTAAGAATCATTAAAGCCCTGGTTGCACAGTGCCTGAATCTTCTCTTCAAAACCTCTGTTTTGTCTATTGCCATCTCCATTACCTTTCTTAAATCCTTGCTTTTTAATAATTTAAATGCCTTCATCACATCAACCTTTCTTGTGGTGCAGATATAAAAACCATTATCACTTATTCCAATCTCAACATCTTTATGTTGAGTTCTTCCAATTGCAAAAGCAACTGCTCTTGACAAGCAGTCATTTACCCTTCTGCCAAAGAGGGAATGAAAGACAACATACCTAAAGCCCTGCTCATCTGTGTAATGCTCGGCAATAATTCTTGTATCAGAAGGTATTTCAGCATAATTATACTGCTCGTAAAAATAGTTATAAATAGACTCAGCTGCATTTTGGTCAACATAAACATAGGAATTGATAAAATCTAAAATTTCCTTTTTGTTTTTGTTATAGCAGAATTTCTGCCCTAATAGCTTCCTAAACTTACCTATATCCAGAGCTAAATCGTAACTTAATGGCAGCATTTCAGAAAACCATGAAGGTATTGTCGGGGGCCTGTTTGCAGAAGCCCTTACCTGCGCAACCATGCCTCTGGAAAACTTAAATTCATAAACTGTCCCTCCTAATGCAAAAATATCACCAGGACGCATCCTTTCTAAAAAAGCCTCTTCGATATAACCAACAGTCTGGTCCCCAACCTTAACAGCTACCCTTACTTCTTCTGGTATTGTCCCTATATTTGTCATGTATATTACCCTGCCTAATTTGCCTCTTCTTCCAATCATTCCTGTTTCTTCATCATACCATATCTTTGCATAAATGTTTCTATCTTCCAAAGAAATATATTTTCCGGAGAGATAATCAATAACTTCCATGAAATCCTCTCTAGTTAAATTCCTATAACAATAAGATTGTTTTATTAGTTTGAACAAATCATCAATATGTATTTTATTCTGGATAGCTATACCATCAATCTGCTGTGCAAGAACATCCAGGCAGTTAGTTGGAATGTGAATCTTGTCTATCTTTCTTTCAATTGCGTCTTTTAATAAAACAGCACATTCAACTAAATCGTCCCTGTCTAAAACAATAATTCTTCCTTTTGTTTTTTCATGCAGCCTATGACCGCTTCTTCCAATTCTCTGTAAAGCACGGGCAACAGATTTTGGACTTCCTAAACAGATAACCAAATCAATATAACCAATATCAATGCCTAACTCTAAGCTAGTAGAACAAACAACAACTTTAAGTTTACCTTCCCTTAACCTATTCTCAATGTCCAGTCTTAATCTTTTACTTAAGCTTCCATGATGCGCTCCAATGTTTTCTGTATAGTTTTTTGGGAATTTTTCCTTTAAATGGTGAACAACTCTTTCGGTTGCTGATCTCGTATTAGTAAAAATAAGAGTAGTTTTATGGTCCTGTATTAATTTGTCTATCATGACATACATTTGATGATGCATCAAGCCATGCTCTATTCCAATCAAATCCTTAACAGGACTAAGAACTTTTAGATCCATTTCTTTGATAAACTGAACATCAATTATTTTACATGCTCTTGGATTGTTATTTTCATACCCAACTAAGAATTCTGCAACCTCTTTTAATGGAGAGATTGTTGCTGACAATCCAATCCTTGTCATATGGGGTGATAAATCTCCTAATCTTTCCATAGATAGTGATAGATGAACTCCTCTTTTATTTTCTGCAAGAGCATGGACCTCATCACAGATAAACCATTCGACTTTTTTTAAATGCTCGATAAACTTAATAGAAGATAATAAGATGGCTAATGATTCCGGTGTTGTTATTAGTATATGCGGAGGATTTTTTAACATAGCATTCCTATCTTTTACAGATGTATCTCCTGTTCTTACGGCTACTCTGATGCCTAGTTTTTTATTTGCAATTATTTCCATCTCCTTTAATGGCTCTATTAAATTTTTTGCTATGTCATTGTTGAGCGCCTTTAAGGGGCTTACATAAACACAATAAATCCTATTTTCCAATATGCCCTTAATAGAGGAGTCTATCAGCTCATTTAATATGGATAGAAAGCCAGTCAGGGTTTTTGTTGCGCCAGTCGGAGCACTAACCAATATGTTATTTCTTGAATGAATTTCCATGACCCCATGAAGCTGAGGCAGAGAGAAAGACTTAAACCTAGAAAAAAACCACTTATTTACAATAGGGTTTAGTATATTTTTTACCTTTTCCTGAGTATATGGCTCTTTTGCGAATTCTATAAAAATCCCCTCTGGTGATTTTTAAGCCTCAAACTTTTCAAGTTTGAGATAATCATAAGAATTAGTGAGTGATATTCTGTTTTTAAAGGTTATTAAGAATAAGATTATTCTTTGTTTTTCCGTTGGTTTTAATTTAGTTTCACTTTTTATTAACCCAATATCCATGGCCTGGTTTTAATACTTGTAATGAATTTGAAGCTCTGCCTGAAATATAGCTTGACCATGAGCCATTGTAGAAGTAAGCTCCTGAGATACCTAAATATCCAGCTCCAACAGAAGCATTCATTTCATCTAGGAATGGATAACCAACTAAATTCCACCCTTCATTAAGCTCCAAATATGGATTACTTAATTCATATCCTTCAACCTCTAAAACATCATCATTTATCATATTAATCCAGAAACCCATTGTTGGGGTTATCTCTTTCTCGTTAGGGGGGTCACCGGCAAGGTATGAATGCCAAGAGCCATCTATATACGAATAACATCCGGTATAATTGCCTTCGATAGATTCCAAAGGAGCGGGTAGTATATTATTTTCCAGTTCTAAAGGTGTTGAAATTAGGTTCCAGCCTTTTGACAGCGGAATATTAAATTGGGTTTTTTCTCCTATAAAGATTTCTTCATCTTGCCATCGCCAAAGCCCTCCCTGCAATAACCCCTTGGAAGACTTAAATTCAATCTTATCTGTCCAAATCCATCCTCCAAGCCATAAATTACTATGTTCGTTATATTCTGGTATTTCATGATATACTAAGAATGATCCAGTTTCACCGGAACTTAAATTAATTAAATAACATTCCTCGCCCATCCACTCAAAATATGTTTCGTTTTCAAAATAAAGTTCTACACAAACTTCCCAATCCTCTAAATCATTTATTTCATTATTGCTTACCGTAATATTAACCTCAATCATATCCCCATTATGGTATTCAGAAACATTTGTTTTAAAGGTTAGATTAACTTTCCAAAGAGTAAGATTTACCTGAATATCCGAATCAGCATAAAGCATTGGCGTATCATCACCAATACCTGCTCCTGTGTATTGCCATAAAATCGGATCGTCATCATTAACTTCAAGCTCGTAATAATCTTTGGGAACATCGACATATTCAAAATATCCGTTTTCATCTGTGGCTCTTAATAGTACCATTGTTTCGGTTGCATCTTCAAGCTCAACTGTAATACCTTCCATAGGATTATTATTCACATCAAACACATAACCATCTATTGTTACTGATTCACAAGCATCTCCTATGCCATCCTGGTCAGAATCTTCTTGGAGGGGGTTATAGTAATAAGGACAATTATCACAGATATCCCCTACATCATCACTATCAAAATCACCGCTTTCTTTAACAGTAAAATTATCTACCCTAAAATCCATATCATAACCGACTTCCCATACTTCTCCAACAAAACCAAAATAAAAATCATTAAAGTTAACATTCTCGATTGTAATCAAATGTATAGTATCGATATAAAAAGACAGATTTTGCTTTGATTTTTTATATATTATTTTATAGGTATGGAAATTTTCTGCTTCATCTCCAATTAAACCACTCCACACACCACTATTCCAATATTCTTGTCCTTGTTGGCCTCCAACACCATAACCCCAATAGTCTCTCTGTAGTCTATAATAGTCCCCTTCCGCTCCTCCTCCCCATATTAAAAAGGAAAAAGCAGACCCATACTCCTCTATTACCGGTGTTCTTACTCTAATAGAGGCTTCAACATCCTGGTTAAAGTTTTGATTATATTTCAGACTCTTCCAATCCTGTACTGAGGAAGTTCCGTTTATTCTTATTTCTTTATTAGTTTCCATTATCTTAACATTTGGATCTGGATTCCATTCATTCCAGTTAGGGCTTAAACTATTATCATCAAAGTTATCATGTGCGTAGATAGTATTACCTTGTTGAGGATTATAGTCATATGGACAATTATCAACACCATCGTTAATGCCATCTCCATCAGAATCTCCTATGTGTATATCTATTTCATCTACTGTATATGAAAGTGCTTTCATTGTTCCTTTGGAAGATTCAACCTCAAAATCAAAGGTTCCTATACCGCCGAAAATATAAAGCTTATCATAGGTGTTATTTTCAGGTATTTCATAAGTAAAGATAAAGGATTTTGTCTGCCCTGCCAAAAGATTAGTCGGGATCATATTAGAGTAAAGGTCTTCATCGTCTTGATCGCTCTCACCCCATACCCCAAAAACAGCCCCCCAGCCTATTAAATTAAAACCTTCATTATTTTTTACCGTTACATTTGCCCTTATTACATCTCCATTTTTGATAGTAGAAGAGTTTAATTCCAGCTTTGCATCTAATTTTAGCAAAGTGGAGTTTATTTCCAAGTCTCCTGTTAAGTCAATCATATTTTCCTCTTGAAACTCTATTGTGGTATAATTTTTAGAAATACTCTTATTTATTCCAAATGCACAATGAGCACAGGATGAATAGCATCCCTCGTCCCCGTTCACATACCCCCAAAAGCACGGGAAATAATCGCATTCCCCAGCCGGTAGGCTGCAATATCCAAGGCCTGGTTCAGAGCAGTACTCGTAATAGCTGTTTTCACAATCTGCTTCGTTGGTTATAGTATGGCACTCCACCATATTCCTTAGTTTACAATCTTCTATTTCCTCATCGTTTACATAAAATTCATAAATACCCTGAGCCAGATTTTCAAATTCAAAATAACCATTCTCGTTTGTTGTGTCCTGTAACCACATTGTCCAATTTTCGTCTCCTACTCCCATAGGGATATTTGCTAATCTGGAACCGGAAGAATTAAAGACGTAGCCCGATAAAACATATCCTGTTTTTGCTACTATATTTATTTCTTTCCCTTCTTCTTTGCCCATTTCTCCTTGTAATGGGCCTTTAGATGATTCAAATTCTGCTTCATCTGTCCAAACCCAACCCCAGAGATTCCAATTACCATATACTACATTTTCTGGTATTTCTAAATATAATAAAAATGATTTTTTCTCGCCAGAACTTATATTAACCGGATAATAATCTTCGATAGATCCCCCATAAGTCTCATTCCAAAAAAACAAGTCTGCACCAACTTCCCAATTTTCTATATTGTTGTAAATTTCATTATTTTCTACAGTAACGTTAACCTTAATTGTATCTCCTTTATGGTAATTGTAAGAATCCGTTTCAAGACTTACATTAATCTTCCATAAAGTAAAATTAATTTCAATATCTGATGTTAGATCAATCATAGGAGTCTCTTCACCAATTCCAGCTTCTGTATACCCTTCTAAAATTGACCCCTCCATGTTTATGTATAATATGTAGTTGCCTTCAGTAACATTAAATTCAAAATAACCATCTTCATTTGTTTTATCATCCAACCAAATTGTCCAATTTTCATCTTCTAATTGTATTGGAACATTTGCTAATGGCTGATTATCTGTATCAAAAACATAGCCCGATAAAACATATCCCGGCGTTGTTATTACATCTATTTCTCTTTCATCCCATTGCCATAGTTCTCCTTGTAATAATCCTTTGGAAGATTTAAATTCTGCTTCATCTGTCCAAATGAAACTTTCAATATATAAATCATTATGTGTGTTATTTTCTGGTATCTGGAGATATACTAAAAATGATTTTTTTTCAAGAGAACTTACATTTACTAAATAATAATCTTCATCTATAGAATCCCAACTACCTCCAAAATAAAGCTCAGCACCAACTTCCCAATTTGTTATATTATAGATTTCATTATTTTCTACAGTAACGTTAACCTTAATTGTATCTCCTTTATGGTAATTGGAAGAATCCGTTTCAAGGCTTACATTAATTTTCCATAAAGTAAAATTAATTTCAATATCTGATGTTAGATCAATCATAGGAGTCTCTTCACCAATTCCAGCTCCTGTATAGTCTCCTAAAATACTCTGATTTACTCCAAACATACACTCATCACAAGAAGAATAACATCCTTCACCCCAACCTACATCTCCCCAAAAGCATGGAAAATATCCACATTCTCCTTCAGATAAGTAACAATATGGCGCACCTGGCTCAGAACAATACCAAGCATAACTATTCTCACAGTCTACCTTATTATTCTTATCTTGGCAAATAAGTCCAGAAGCAGATAAGTTAGTTCTCATACCACAATCAGTTCCTTCTTCTTCATTAATGTATAATATGTACTCACCTTGAGACAGACTTGAAAATTCAAAATAACCATCTTCATCTGTTGTATCATCTAACCAAATTGTCCAATTTTCATCTTCTAATTGTATTGGAACATCAGCTAATTTATTATTAGCTACATCAAAAACATAGCCCGATAAATCATAAGCATAAACAGAAGTAAATGTAGTAAAAAATAGGACTAACGTAACTATCAACAATAAAATGTTTTTAATTTTAACCCCCCTCTAATAGTTAAGAAATGAATTAGGGTTTAAATTCTTTTCTATTTTAGTAATAGTATATAATTGTGGAAATTAATAATTCATATTCTAATAAACCAAAAAATCATAATATTTATATAGTAAATAAATTAAGGTTGTTATAATGGCAAAAAAGAGTGAATTAGATAGTGAAATAACATATTTAGAGCTAGAGAAAAGCAGGATTAACAGAGAAAAAGCAAAACTTGTATTGCATATGGGCCTTGTTCTTTATTTTGGTTTTTTAATTGCCGGTATAATAGGTTTTGCTTTTAAGTATATTGATAGTTTTCTATTGAATGTTTTGGTAATTTGCGGTATTGTAATCTTGGTTGTAAGCACCCTTCCTTATTTGATTATTGTTCATAGAGAAGAGAAATGGATTAAGTTAAAGCTATACAAGTTAAAAAAATGATGAAGAAAAGAGCTATGTCGCCTTTGTTTTCAACCATTATTTTGATAGGTTTTGCTATAGCATTAGGAGGAGTTGTGATGAGCTGGGGTAAGGGAAGTTATGCTGTAGAAAAAGCTGTTGTTGGATGCGAACAAACAAGTTTAAGTTTAGTAAGCTATGGTGAAAATAAAGGTATTTGCAATAAAGACAACAGATTATATTTTACCATTTTAAATAACGGAGATGTTAAATTAGATGGGATTAAGATTTCCTTGCTGGGCGATAAAGAGATATATTCTGCTGTTGTAGATAAACAAATAAATGTAGCTGATATAGCAAAATTAGATATTGAATATGGGGATATCGGCAAAATAGAAAAGGTTATATTTACTCCAAAATTTATTTATTCAGAGCAAGAGGAATTATGCCCTAAGAATGGTTTTTCAGTAGAGGATATAGGTGAATGTTAAATGGTAAAAAAGGTAAGGGAAGAGGTATTTAAGCACAGCCCCAAGATGGAGATGTGGAAGAAGATAGTATTGATATTGCCTGTTTTGATGAGCGTATCCTGGATTTTTTATTTACAATATAACAAGTACACTTATGTTTACTCTGGTATGGAGCTTTTATCGCCAGCTAATACAACTCCTTTGATGATTGCTTTGGTAATATTTACCATTGGTTATATATTATTCCTTGTATTGATGTTCTCTGAGAATATACATGATTTTATATGGAGAAGGCTGGGTCATTAGGGGTTTTATTAAGGATATTATTCTTGTATACAAATAAATTTTGAGCCTTTAATAAGTAAAAACGAAAGATTTATATAATACTTTATTATATTTTATTATTAATCGTTATTATTTATAAGGTGAGGTAATATGGTACAAGCTATTGTGGATTTAGGAGAAGAGGAGAACAGAATACTGACTATTGTCAAAGGCAAGTTCGGGCTCAAAAATAAGTCTGAAGCGGTCAATTTAATAATAGAGAAGTACGAAAATGAGCTTCTTGAACCTGAATTGAGGCCTGAGTACAGAGAAGAATTGCTAAAAACAGATAAAGGCAAATTCAAAAGATTTTCCAGCATTGAGGATTTACGAAAGGAGATTGAGAATGTATAAGCTGGAAAGAAGCGAGAAGCTCATAAAGATTCTGAAGAAGCTCTTCAAAAAAGATAAAGCGAGGTATGAAGCAACATTAAAGAAAATTAATGAGGTAGTCAACAACAAAGAGCTTAACCATTACAAGAACTTAAGCTATGATATGAAAGAGTTTAAAAGAGTCCACATAGATTCCCACTTTGTCTTGATATTTAAGGTAGATGAGAAAAATAAGTCAATTAGATTTGAGGATTTACAGCATCACGATTATATTTATGGGAGATGACTTTATGGGGGTTGATGATAATCTTATTTTATAGCTGTGCCAAAATCCAATGTCACATTTTCTGGAATTTTAACCCAATACCCATAACTCGGGACAAAATATCTTAAGGTATTTAAATTTCTTGATGGAATGTAACTTGACCAAGTTCCATTATAGCCATATACAATAGAATAATTAATATCTTTCAAGGTTTCATTAATCAAAGATTCGTTTAATGAGGGATAAGAGATTAAATTCCAGCCTTTGGTTAATATAAAGTTTATTGGGTAATTGAATTCTGTTCCTTCTATGATTAATGTTTGGTTGTTTAAAGAGTTAATCCAATAGGCTTTTGTTTCATCAATTTTATTGAAATTATTATTGGTTTCGTTATAGTAGTAGAGCCATGTTCCGTTGTAAGCAAATATTTTTGAATAACTTATATTTTCAAATACCTTGCCTACAATATTATCCTCTAATTTTAGTGGAATTGAAATCAAATCCCAGCCTTTGGTTAAAGGCAGACTAATAATCTTACCCATCTCAACAGTAAAGTAAACATAGTCGGATTGCCCTATTTTTCCTTCTAAATCTCTACAGTAGAGGGTTATATTATGGGGGGCTTCTGATAATTGAGTGATGGTAACATTTTTCTTAAGATGAGTTACCGCACAGGTATGATATCCACCAGCAGATACTTGGATTGCATCGCCTTTATTATAGGGGTTTGATTGGCCCTCTCCGTTATTTCCCCAGCATTCTATGTTGCCATTTGACTTAAGGATACAGGTATTCAATCCACTAGCAGATACTTGGATTGCATCGCCTTTATTATAAGGATTTGATTGACCCGAATCATTTCGTCCCCAGCATTCTATGTTGCCATTTGACTTAAGGATACAGGTATTCAATCCACTAGCAGATACTTGGATTGCATCGCCTTTTGTGTAATTTATTAATTGACCATAGTAATTCCACCCCCAGCATTCTACGTTGCCATTTGACTTAAGGATGCAGGTATGATCTCCACCAGCAGATACTTGGATTGCATCGCCTTTATTATAAGGGTTTGATTGACCATCATCATTATTTCCCCAGCATTTTACATTGCCGTTTGACTTAAGGATGCAGGTATTCAATCCACCAGCAGATACTTGGATTGCATCGCCTTTTGTGTAATTTATTAATTGACCATAGTAATTCCATCCCCAGCATTCTACATTGCCATTTGACTTAAGGATGCAGTTATGATACGCACCAATAGATAATTGGATTGCATCACCATTGTTATAGGGATTTAATTCCCCACTATCACCACCCCCTCTACATTCTACATTGCCATTTGATTTAAGGATGCAGGTATAAACATCGCTAGTATCAACTTGAATTGCATCACTACCATAATAAGGGTTTGATTGACCATAACGATTATACCCCCAGCATTCTACATTACCTCCTGTAATAGTTGTATTAACTTCTCCATCCAGACTATAGACACACCAACTTGTATCTTTGTCTACAGTCCAGTTTAAATCTACAGAACTATTTCTGTATGTAGTATTATTAACAGGAGAAATAATAGTTACAGTAGGCAAACCATATACGCTTATTTCTTCTTTAAGTTTATTATTCGAATAATTGCTTTCCAAAAAAGAATTAAATGGAGAAATTAAAACAGTAATATTATAATTCCCTTCATTTAAATTAATCCAATCAACAGAGGCCATAACACTTTCCCCAATCCCTACATCGATGTTATCTTCGCCAATGAACTCATCTTCATACTCGGTTGAATGATAAAATTCTATTGTTGCATTTATGGCTTCTTTTTCCCCAATATTTTCAATTAAAGCGTTAATTGCAATAGTATCTCTCTCTGTAGGTGAAGGGTTGGAAAAAGAAATATTTTTAACAATTAAATCCGGATAATCTTCAACCCATACAGAAACAAAATCTTCCCTGCTAAATTCTGAACCCTCTTTTGTCCCATTTGCTGTTATTGTAATGTCATATCTGCCATAAATATCTGTATTTGCATAAAAGTTATTATAAATCCCATCATCTGAAATTAAATCGTTATGGGTTCCGTCATCATATAGTTGTAAGATTTCTATCGAGTCGTTTGGTTTTTTGATTTTTGCTATTACTGTAACCCCTGTTATCGGATTTAAGATTTCTTTTAATTCTGCTGTTATGTTTATTTGTTCGTTTAGGTTGTAATGGTATTTGTTTAATTTCAATTCTAATGTAAGATTTGATTTAGTAAAAGCTTGGAGAGTATAAGCTACTCCATATTGAGAAACATTTAAACCAGTTATGTTAACAGTCCATTTTCCTACAATAGGATCAGAAATATAGTACCCCATTAGAAACATACTATTAAAATAAGCACCGTAATCATTAATATTATTATTTGTAATTGTGCTTCCATTGGGCATTATTAATTCCATATCTATTTCAGCTGGATAGTGACCTAAAATAAATTGGACATAATCAAAGTTGTCTATCGATATTTCATTTGAAATTTCATTACCTTGGTGTAGGATACCAGAAATTGAAATTATCTCCTGTTCTTTTATCAGAGGTTCCTGTAATTGTTGTAACCCTTTAACTGCAAAGCTGCTAATAGACTGAACATCCCCCTCAAGTATATCTTTAACTTTATTATAAATTTCATATTTATGGGGCAATTCTGTGTGATTATAATAAAACTTTGACAGATAAACATGGTCTAGATTCACGCTTTTGACAGTTACTAAAGTATCATCTTCGCCTATTAATAGATCATTTTCACACTCGAATATTTTACCACTAGTGGGATGAATATAAATGCAATACCCTGATTTATTACCGGCCAAATTAAAATGGTCAACTCCTTCTGCAATTACATCTTCCCACGAGTAAGAATTATCTTTAAGATGATTAAGACTGACTAAAAATGGACTAAACGGAATCATTTGAGCTACAGAATCCCCCAATATGTTTTTACCTATACTAGACCAATCGACCAAAGCTGGATTTAATCCTTCCATTTCTAAATACTTTTTAATAGGCTCTTTAAATACGTCTAATACAAAAAAAGGAATAGAAAGAGCATATTCCCAAGAACCATGATTTTGTGTCCCTATCATTACTAACTTCCTTATATCTTCTCCTCCTAACTTATTGATATACCATCTTGTTGCTAAACCTCCCATATCATGTGCTACAATATCTACTTTGCTCTTATTTGTCTCTTCTTTTATTTTTTTTATTTCATATTCAACTTTTTTTGCATAATCCTTAATATCCCCATTTGAAAAACCAAATTTTAATCGACTCTTTTCTAAGTCTATGACATATACTTTGTAATCATCATTTTCAAACCAATTTTTCATTTCTTGCCATATTTCATCTAAAGGGTCGATTACAGCATACCCATGAACTAATACAACAGGTACATCAATCTCAACACAATTTCCCTCTCCATCACATTCCATATTTTCTCCACAATAAGTCCCTTCTGCATAATTAGCACAATAACCATCTGTTGTTCCAGAGCAACCAGCCACATATTTACAAACACCACAACTAAGTTCTTGAGTATCATCTAAAGTTCCGCAATCAGCAGTATTTGCATCTTTACAACTACCAAAACTTTTGCATCTGTTTGAAGTAATATCTGGGCTGTCATAGCAATAATTTATGTCTGTTGGGCTTGCTGAACCAACGATATGGTGCCAGTCACCACATGATATAATGCCGCAGTCAGAATCATCTGTAGGTTTTACAGAACAAGAGCCAGCTCCATTACATGCTTTGCAGGTTCCACAGTCATAGCCATAGGGCCTGTAATGACCTGAATTATCACAACAGGTGGTTCCTGGGGTGCATTCCTGAGCACAACTGGCATCATAATTGCATGTTGAATCATCATCTGCACATCTTTCTGTAGAGGTACAGTAATCATAAGTTGACCAAGAACCCCAATCTGAGATTGCACCAGTACATGAAGAACTAGAGCCTGAGCAATACCTTTTTTTGTATCTAACGCCAACATCATTTCCGCAGGAAGTACCCCAAGGACAACCATAATCCGTTGAATAGTAGTAGTCACAAACATAAGAACTTGACCTGTAATGGCAACCATCACAACATATGCCTGAGCTGCATTCACATGTTACACATCCAGAATCAGCAGAATCTGTATAACCATCACAATCATTATCTTTTCCGTCATTACAGTTTCCATTTGCTGTTGTTTCTGGTATGTTATAACCTCCACAAGAGCATGAGCAATCATTGCAATTATCAGACGTATAACTACATCCTTGACTATTGCTAACACAATAGTAGTTTCTGTAATAATTACCAGAACAGCCATCTTGATTATTGCAATTTATGCAATTAGGGTAGGTTCCGCAGGAGATGTCTGTTCCTGCACATTGTTGAGTACCACACGAATAGGTGCAACCACTTGTTCCTTCATCATTCCAATTGTAGATTTTATCACATCTATTATTGTTTCCTGTGTTTGTTGCTTCTGGATCCATATAAAAATCAAAATACGTTGAAGAGCAAACTGTATTAGAGTTTACTTGATTATTAGATCCAAATAAACCAATGCCTGTAGCATCATTGTTGTGTAAATTATTTGAGTTAATGTGGTTATTGTCTGCAGCAACGACAATACCATCTGTCCTAGCACTGCTGATATCATTATTTGATATTAGGTTATATTCCGAATCTGGAACGATATATATGCCTATTAAGGTGTTACTTATTTCGTTTGAATTTATATTGTTATGGCTCCCTTTTACCCAAATGCTAGTTGTGTAACTTTTTAGTATACAATTTTTAATGGTAGAGTATTGAGGATATCTGCCTTCATAAGAATTTATTCCACTTCCACCTTCCATAGCTCCTGTACCCACTAGGGTGGCTCCGTTACAATCCAGAATTATATTATTGTTATCTAAATAAATCCCAATGACTAAATTATATGTGTCCTTTACAAAGGTGGTGTCTTGCGTGACTCTGCATCCATCTGTTGGGATAGAACCGCACTCAACTGTGGCTGCTATTTGTGCATAGCTCTCTTCATTAAGCCTTTCTTTCCCATATTCTAAAAGAAGATGATGGAGGTGAGTATTACTGCCACTCAAGGTATTTATGTCAATAAAATAACCATCCAGTTGAGGATTGTAAGCTCTTATTTTTGGGGCTATCAAAAGAGTTATGAATAGTAATAAAACTGTACCTGTCTTCCTAAAACCCCCAATCATTTTAACTACTATGGAGTATTTACAGAAATATATAAATCTTTCTGTTATGCCTGAATCTTTCTTAACAGTTCATTGGCTTTGCTGCTATATACAATATTCCTGCTTTCCCCCCTTTTATCGCAGACATGGGATATCTTGGGGATTAATTCTACTAGTTTTCCGGAGCCTTCAAGAATTCCTATTTTTTTATTTAATGCAAATGCTATTGTGAATTCATTTAGTGTTCCAATCTGGCCTCCAATGATTATTACAGCATCTGCATTTCTAACCAGGGGCAGGTTTCTGCCAGGTATGCTCATATTTGTGTAAATATATTCTGCAGATTCCTCAAATGGAAAATTGTATTTGTTTATGTGCTCTTCCTTATCTTTAGCAGGAGAATAACAAATTACTTTGCCATTTTCTATTATAGCACCCCTTACTGCTGCATATGGATAACCTTTTCCGCCGCCTGTTAATAGAACATTTCCGGATTTAGCAATTTCCCTGCCTATTTCTTTTGCTTTCTCAAGAATATCTTTATTTTCCCCTAATCCAGAGCCGCAGACCGCTATTTTCATTTTTAATTAGTATTAGATTGTTATTATTTAAATCTTATCCTATTTTTTAACCCAGTAGCCATAGCCGGGCTTTAGGGTTTGTAATGAATTAAATGTTCTGTTTGGAATGTAGCTTGACCATGTGCTGTTGTAGGCAAATACTGTTGCATTTTCAAATAGCTCTGTGACTTCTTTTTCCTCTAGATATGGGCAACCCACTAAATTCCAGCCTTCAGTTAGTTTTATACTTCTATCATTTATTTCGTTTCCAACAATAGTCACATTAATATTTTCATCAACCTTAACCCAATAACCTAATTCGTTATCAATATTTTCTGGAATAGACCATGAACCATTATAACTATAGACAGATGTGCCATTAAAGAAGTAAGAAACAGAATTGTTTGATGTATTCAAAGGTATTGAAATAAGATTCCAGCCATCATATAATAAAATTTTCATGGGTATAAATATAAAAACAACAGAAGCATTTTGCGAATCTTCAAGGTTTCCTGCGTTATCTCGTGCTATGCTATAAAAGAAATAAGTTTGTCCATACTTGCCAAGGAAATTTTCAGAGGTCTTGTTTGTTAGTATCCAACGTTTATAGGTAATATTGTCTATAGAGTAATATATCGAATAATCCTTTATTCCAGAATCAAAATCGCTGCCTGTCCAGTTCAATTGAATTTTATTTCCATTTAGTAATGCAGCAGTTAGATTACTGGTTGGTTTAGTTGCATCAATTGTATTAAAAAAAGGACCTTCTTTTGGAGCCGGGTTAAAAGGTCCTATTCCGTCAAAATTAACAAAAGCCTGATTTTCTACCTTGGTTCCGGTTGACAAACCCGTTGTAGGATCAACAGAAAAACTTGCCCATCCAATTTCATATCCGCTTTCTGTAATTGGAGGTAAAAATCCAGCCATTGGATCCTCTGGCGTAAACAATGTAATGGGATCAAGGCAATAAAAAGTCCAGTTTATATCGCCATTTTCTTCATTAAAAATACCTTCAACTCTCACTAATAAATCCTTTTCTGGGCGCATATCAACATAGACATCAAAATATTGGCAAGGCTCAAACTTTATAGTCTGATTAAGAAATCCTATTTCTTCAAACCTAAAAGTGCTCCGGTTAAGATTCTCGTCCAGCTTATCGTTGATATACACATCACATGCAGGTGCTGTAGCATTTTCATGGTTCCAGAAATCAATTTTATAATAGAAGTTTTGATTCCCTGATACATATTTCTTGCTTTCATTTAATGGTGTATCAGGGGGGTCAAAGCCAGTCGGACCGAATTTGTCTTCAGGAGTAGTGGAGCCAACAATAGTTCCTTGGTGCATTATATCAACCGCTGACTTAATATAATCGACTACCCATCTGAAGGTGGACACAGCACCATAAACAACAGCTACAATGGTAGCACCTACAGCAATCCACGGAGAAATAACCCCCAGTACTGCTGCTTCCCATAAAGCAACAGTTCCTACCGTTGTAATTATTTGTACTCCTGTACCTAAAAAACCACTAAGTGCTGTATTTTTCAAGCTTGCACCAAAATCTTCCGTTGAATAGATTGTGCCACCTTGAGCAACTATCTTTTCGCTAAGGCTATCACGAAAATTTGTAAAAACAGGGGATGTTTCAATATAATCAAAATCACCGGTTTGTGAGAAAATAGATTCCTCATACTTTAAATCTGCTTGGATGTTGAATTTATTGTTTTCAATATTGCCTTTTGGATTAAGATTTAATTCAACTTCATTTGAAGAACCTGCTTTGGCAGCATAAACCCAAATCGGAATTACTATATTATTATCCTGTTCAATGCCCTGCGGGATGTCTTTCCAATCCACTCCACTAAGTGACGGGCGATTCTCTTTTACGAAATAATCCATATCTTTTGGGAGTTTTAAAGAAAGAAGGACATCATAAACATTAACATTTCCGGAATTGCCGAAGCGAACTATATATGTTTGATTCCTGCCAGCACGTATCTTGTCTCTTCCTACAATCTCCACCCACAATTCAGGCTCTCCGCCTTCTTCTATTATAAATGGAGTTGGCGCTGTAACATTTATGCCTCTTGGATTAGTAACACTAAGGTTCCATTTTCCAGGATATTTACCTATTAAGTCAAATGTAGCTGTAAGGATTGTTCTATCAGCACTACCATAAACATTTTCAGCGATGATTTTGCCATAACTTGGATGTTCAAGTGAAACAGTGGAATTAGGATCAAGCCACCCACCATTTATTTCCACTGTTACAAGACCTGTGTTTCCTCCTTTATTGGGGGACATTCCTGTAATAGAGGGAAGATACTCTGGTTGCCCAAAACTAGATGTTATATCCGCCTTGATGAGCACATCTCTTGATTGGTCTTCGCTCCAATAGTTTCCAATGTATAGCATTGCAGAATCCATAAATTCAACAATGTATGTCCCAGAAACAGGACCTGGTATGTCCATAGATATTTGTGGTCCCTGCTTGCTTATCCAGTGGTAAGAACCTCCGTATTGCTCATAATAAATATCAAAATGGCTCCAAAGCCCAATTCCTTCTGCTTCAAAATATAATTTGTTCTGATTGGATGGCACTTCAATCTGGTACCAAACAGAACCATAGCTGCAATAAATCTTTCCAACTTCCCACTTCCCCAAATGCAGTTCTGGTAATGATGCAAATACATTAAGAATTCCATTTCCAGTTTGCTTTGCTTCTATTTTAATAGTATAAGAGCCAGGTTCAGGATTAATAATATGTAAAAAAAGGTCATGATAACCACTGGAACTTGCAATTTCTTGCCCTTCTTTTAACAATAACAATTTTCCGTTCCAACTATTACCGTAGCTGGATAATGTAGTTTTTTGGAGTGTAATAAAAAGATCATCCATTCCAGCAACTTCTATATCATATGTTAGATCTTCTCCTCCATTAATATCAACATCTGGAAATGAATATAGCACTCCTGATTGTAAATCTTTGACCTCAACAGCTGATTCTACTTCTATCTCATTAGTATCCGACCAAACTACAGCTAGATCATAAACACCCAATGTGGCATTTAGGGTATTTAAATGTGCAATTATCATTTTGGGAGAAGCATAAACTACTGTATCCGCTTCTATGTGTGAAAGATTTGCACTCCGTAACTCTACCTTCATTCCACTAACAAAACCAGCCCCATAAATATGTATAATGGACGTTGAAGAGTTGATAATAACTATTGGATTGACATTCAGAACGTATCGGTCAACCAAAAATGCAGTTATATTATAATCCATAACACCATTAACCTGTCTTCCATACAGATCTAAATAATAAGCCCCATTTTCAGTAGGAGAAATCAGCAGCCCATATTTTCCCCAGATATTTTTGTCCTTAACAAAACCATCATAATTGGATAAGGTGGGTGTTCTGTTATATTTAGCGTATAATTCCAAAACTCCACTCGAATCAGGTTCAATGTTTACCAGAAGGTTCTCATTTGATGTAACATTTATAGAGAATAAATCCCAACCACCAGAGCTTATGTTTCCAATGTATGACTCCCCTAAAATTAAGGGCTTAGGAGCCGGAGTTCCAAATCGATTTTTTTCTATGTCAGCTATGATTGTATGAATATCGTTTTCTTCATAGTGACTTACATTGCTTGCAATTACCCATCCACTACTGCTTGTTTCTCTTCCCCCTATAACCAGGTTATATATTCCTTCGGGCAGCCCATAAGTGCTCTTACAGCCTAAATTTTCTGTATATGCTATCTGCTCTCCACTTTCATTATAGATGCGAATCCCTAAATTATACCATTCCTTTTTAGGTTCGAGGTTACATCCTTCACTCCATGTATTAGTGTAGATACAGTTTCCTTCAGCATCCTTTATTGTTAAGCCAATCAATGCCATATCATTTGTGCTTAGCTCATATAAGTTCCATTTTTTTACTGTTATGGTTTTTTCGTAGAGTGGTAAATCATATTGATGAACAGATTTTTTTCCTGTGACCTTTATTTTGTATGTTCCTTCCGGCAGTCCAAATGTTGTTTTGCAGCCAAGACGATCAGAATAAGCTGTTTGATTGTTGCTTTGGTTGTAGATAAACAATTGCAGATTATGCCATCCCTTGTTAGGAGTGTTGGTACATCCTTCACTCCATGTAGTAGTGTAGATATAATTTCCTTCATCGTCTTTTAAAGTAAGGCTAAATAAGGCCATGTCGGTTGTGCTTATCCTATAAACATTTCCTTCTGTTACTGTTAGAGTTTTTTCATAGAGGGGTAAATCATATTGATGAACAGATTTTTTTCCTGTGACCTTTATTTTGTATGTTCCTTCCGGCAGTCCAAATGTTGTTTTGCAGCCAAGACGATCAGAATAAGCTGTTTGATTGTTGCTTTGGTTGTAGATAAACAATTGCAGATTATGCCATCCCTTGTTAGGAGTGTTGGTACATCCTTCACTCCATGTAGTAGTGTAGATATAATTTCCTTCATCGTCTTTTAAAGTAAGGCTAAATAAGGCCATGTCGGTTGTGCTTATCCTATAAACATTTCCTTCTGTTACTGTTAGAGTTTTTTCATAGAGGGGTAAATCATTTTGAAAAAAACCTTTTTTTCCTGTGACTTTTATCCTGTATTTGCCTGATTTTAGATAATATGTTCCCTCACAACTTGAATCGTAATCTGAAATAATTTCATTGTTACTTTCATTATATATTCTAGTTTGTATAGTATCCCATTTTACAGCATTGTAAGGACAAGAACTATCGTATATATAATTACCACTATCATCTTTTAAAGTTATCTTTACTGTTGCATTCCCAGCTAGAACCATTCTTAGGTTTATGACTAATATAAATAGTATGCAATAAATCAGCAAAACTCTCCTTTTCAAAGTTTAACCCCCATTATAAGGAATGTAATACTTTATTTAAGTTTTTTTATTATACATTTGTTTATTAAGGGATTTTAACCCAATAGCCATAACCTGGAGTGAATTTATCCAAGGTATTCAGTTGTGGCGGCCTATTTGAATCATAAGAGTACCACTTGGAGTTGTTATAAGTGTAAACTTTTACATTTTTGAGTAAGGTAGAAATAGCTTTTTCGTTTAAAGAGGGGTAACCTATTAGGTTACTTCCCTTTTTTGAAGGGATATTGAGAGAATCAAATTTGGTTCCTTCTATTGTCAGTATTTGATTTCCCAAAGAATTGATCCAATAGCCTTTTGACTCGTTTATTATTTTAAAGTTATTATGGGTTTCATTAAAATAATAATGCCAAGAGCCATAAGAAAAGATTGATTTGAAGTTGATATTTTTAGAGACATCTTTTATTAATTTGCTCGTTAAGTTTAGTGGGAAAGAAATCAGGTTCCAGCCTTGGTTTAAATTTATGTTAAAGTTCATTGATTTATCCTCATTGCATTGGCCATTAGTGCAGCCGTTAATACATTCCTTTTTAAGGACTTCTGGAATTTCTGTTGTTGTAGAATAACAATGCGGGCCTCCTGCAGTAGTACACCCATGGTTGTGCCAGGTTGTATCGTAATATACATTGCCATATAAACAGTAATCATTGCTGTAGGTGGTATAATCCTCACCGCATTCTTGTTTTTTTCTAGACCCCCAGTAACTAGTACTGTCACAATAAGCTTCTGGGGTTCCTGGATTTATACATCTTGGCCCATCCCCAACCATCCACACGTCTCCATTCTTACACATTATGGAGTGCAGCCACTCAACCCACCCGCAGTCAGAGTCCAAAAAGCAGGCCATTTCATCTTGGCATTTCCCATCATAATCGTGGCATCCATAAGTACAAAACTCATTTCCATCTCCAGATGTTGAAGAAGGCCATTCCAGACAGATATTTGAATCATAATTCCCACAGGTTTGTGAATAGTCCCCATTACATCTTGTCTGACCATAAGAACATTGGTCTGTACAGGGTGGGGAATTGCAATTACCATTAGTGCAACCAAATTGACAATGTTCCACAAGCCTGTCTTCCTCGTTATAGTAACAATACGAATTCTGATTGCCTGGATTTCCGCAGTGAGGGATTTGGTATGTCATGTAAATATTGCCGTCAGAGCCGCAATGAGGATTATACCTTGATTCAGAGCCGCAATCAGAATCCTGATAGCATATTTCCCTGCACTGCGCACCTTGCGGACCTCCCTCTTCACAGCCATGAGCACAAGTTTTTATGTACTCTTTATCTTCCCAGGCAGAATTATAGCAGCCGTTGTCCATACACCCCCTATCGAAGCACCATCTTTTCTTCATCAGGTCGTAGCCATCACAATAATAGGTCCATATGGAGCTGCATGAGTCTTCACCGCATTCGTCTTTTTTCTCCTGAAGGTTATCGCATTTGTCATACCAGTAAACATCATTATCATAACAGCCAGAATGATGATGGCTTGTGCAGGTTATGCAGTTCCCGCTGCCATCGCATTCTTTTCCTGTGCCGCAAGATGTGTGCTTTGGCTTATTCGTGTATGAATCACAAGAGGGGGATAAGCAAGTTCCAGCACCATTACAATGTCTGTCTTTATCATTATAATCCCTGCAGGTTGTATCAAGATAATCACAATCCTCAGTCCCGCATACTGTTGAAGAATCATAATAATTACATGTTGAATCTCCTGGAGTGCAATATTCGCAAGGCCCACAGGTATCTACCAAAGTGTTTTTGTATTTTGCAGAAGAACTAACTCCATCACAATAGTAATCCGTTTTATAAACCCAGTTAGTTCCTATTGGGGTGTTATCCCCTGAACAAACATAGTTATCTGTATAGCCTATTGGCTGAGAACCAGATGGTTTGTATGTGTAAGGTCTTGAGGAAGTATAACAACAAGATCCTGAAAGGCAGTCACAATTATACAAAATGTCGACATCCACAGCAGAGTTAGATACATCCTTAATACCGCATCCTGTACAGTCATTTACAGCCTCTATGTACACTTCTATTGTATCTCCTTCTGCTCCTCCAGCCTGTAAACTTAGGTCTACATCATTAAAAGTGGAGGTCGGATTAGGCCAAGCCAGATTGACAGTCTGGCAATCATACGTTTTACCCCACCTGTCACTGCGACTTATTTGGTCATCATATGAACCAGGATCGTATTCCATTACCATAATGTCAAAGGAAACATCAAAGTAACCATCAAATACGCACTTAACCGCATTTGCATAGCTAAGCGACGTATCTGCGATGCCTTCATAGGTTATATTGATTTTCTCACCATTACAAACAGAGGAGGGTAAAGGCGGGTTAAATTTTATGTAGGGAGCAGAATAAACTAAAGAAGTAAACATAATTAAGCAAACAAAAGATAAAACTAATTTTTTCTTAATTTTAACCCCCCAATCTGTTAAGAATGTAGTATTTTATTTAAAGCTTACTCAACCTTAATCCAATAGCCATATCCCGGCTTTAGGGTTTGCAATGGATTTAATGCTCTGTTTGGAACATAGCTTGACCATGTGCCATTGTAGGTATAAACCATTGTGAGGTTTGTATTATTGAAAACATCAGAGATGTTTTTTTCTTCCAGATAAGGATAACCAATTAGGTTCCAGCCTGGATCGAGTTCAATTTCTTTACCTATAATTTCCTGTCCGCTTAAAGTTATGTTCACATCTTCATTAGCTTTAACCCAATAACCAACCTTATTTTTAAGATTGTCCGGGAGATACCATGAGCCATTATAGGCGTAGATGGATTCAATATTAAGGATATCAAAAGAATTATTTTCTAATCCCAATGGAATTGAGACAAGGTTCCAACCTTCTTTTAGTGAGATTTTGGCTGTAAGGTTGTCTTCCATGCGGGAATTAATTGTGATATATATCCCTTTGGTTCTATTTGAGTCAATAAAAGTGCTGTAATTTAATGGATCATAATTAACATAGAACTCATACGAATTGCCTGCTTTACCAGTAGTGTTTATTATCCAATTATTCTCACACATATTGCCTGCTTGCATTTTATAACATACAGTAGGATTTTCACTGATTGTATAAAATGGAGTTCCATTATTAATAGGAATAATTCCTTTTGTTCTATCCGACCCTAATCTTATTAGATAAACATCATTACCCCCCTCTCCATAGGATGAGGTATACCCTGTGACAATATATCCTTGATGGGCTGTTTCCTGGATTGAATAGGCTATATCCATCTGAGTTCCTCCAAACGTCTTATTCCATTGCAAATTGCCGGCTGAATCAGTTTTTATAAGATAAAAATCAGTTGCTCCTGCCCCAGAAGAAGAGGTAATTCCTCCAATTATATACCCTCCCTCATGTGTCTGATGCACTGAATAACCTTCATCTTGGTTGGTGCCGCCAAATGTTTTATTCCATTCTAAATTCCCAGTTGGACCTGTCTTGATTAAGTATACATCATTATTTCCTTTGCCATATGATGCAGTATAACCAGCAATTATATATCCGCCGTCTGTTGCTTGCTCAGCTGATCTGCCCCAATCATATTTGTTACCTCCAAATGTTTTATTCCATTCTAAATTACCTGTTGAGTCTGTTTTTATCAGATAAACATCATAACCGCCAGCTCCAAATGATTGAGTATACCCAGCAATTATATATCCTCCATCATTCGTTTCTCTCACTGACTCAGCAAAATCATAGCTGCTGGCTTTGTATGTTTTATTCCATTCTAGATTCCCTGCTGAGTCTGTCTTTATTAGATAGACGTCGTTATTAATAGAGCCAAGAGAGTAGGTGTATCCTGTAATTATGAATCCCTGATCATTTGTCTGTTGTAGTGAATAGCCCCTGTCATCATTTGTTCCTCCAAATGTTTTATTCCATATAATATCCCCATTAGAATCTGTCTTGATTAGATAAAAGTCATAATTACCTGAGCCGAATGAATTTGTGACTCCGGCAATTGCATACCCTCCGTCAGCAGTCTCCTCTACCGAGTATCCATAATCACTGTCACTTCCTCCGAATGTCTTATACCATCCTAGTTTGCCTGTCGAGTCAGTTTTAATAAGGTATACATCATAATTGCCTAGTCCAAAAGACCTTGTATATCCTGTTACTATGAACCCTCCGTCTTTTGTCTCCTTAACAGAACGCCCATAATCATGATTACTGCCTCCGAAGGTTTTGTTCCATTCTTCAGCTGGTATAGGGTCTAAGGTCACAGTTACATCGCCGCACTCCCCCCCCAAACATAATACACCAGAGGTGAAATTAAAGAAAATGTTTTTTATGGCGTTTGTGTCTGATGTGGGATTTACCAGATATGGCTGCATAACGCCCCATGGGACAATCCATTCCTCTTTTTTATAATCTGTATTAGAATTATTATCAGAGCATTCTACTTCTATCTGCCAGGTTCCTGAATCTTCTATATTGATATCTGTGTTATCAAAGAGCCACCAACTCCCTTCTTTATGGGTTATTACTGTATTAAAGAATATATGATTGTCAGGAACATTCTTTAGTTTAAATGTAACATTTTCTATTGCTCCTCCTGTAATAGTGAAGTTGGCCCTTACTTCTGTAATAGTGTTATTATATTCTATGCTGCTACAACTTACCCAACTGCTTCCATTGTTGCACTCTATACCGGACACAAAAATTGGCTTTCCAATCCAAGGATCAAAATCAACAATACCTGTAGAATTATCGTCATAATAATCATATATTGTGTCTGCTATATCTTTATGGTTTATTAAGCCCCACCAGTTATTCTCAACAGTTATATTATATTGGTTGTTTTTTAAGTTATAATCTGTATTGTTGGATATATTATTGTATTCTATAATACCATTGAAAGGGGAAGAGTAAAATCTTAAACCAATCTTATTACCTGTTAGGGTATTGTGCGAGATGATGGTGGTGTTTTCTACTATGCCTGAGATTATCAGACCATCCCCTTTATTGTCATTAATTGTATTATACTTAAAGTGGCTATTCTGTGAATCCCCCACTACTCCACCAGTAGTCAAGCCGCTGGATACGTTGTTGTTTGAAAAATTAGAAGAGAAAAGGTCAATACTAAATCCTGAATCTCTTGGGCTTATAAACTTGTTATATACAATCGTATTATTAGTAGAACAACCTTGGATCCCGTTCCAACTGTCAATAAAGGTGTTATGGTGGATATTATTATAATGTGCTGTACCGTGAATATTAATTGCTGCCAGATGACCCCATATAATTGTGTTATTAAATATCTCATTATATGATGAATACAATGATATGTCCACTGCACCAAGTTTGTTGGCATTTCTATAAAATAAATTATTGCTTATGTTATTGTGGCCAAGCAAGCTTCCATCATTAAGGTAAATGCCGATGCCATCATTTCTTAATATCTTTGAATTTATTATAGTTTCATGCCCAAGCTCTCCAATAACTCCTGAGGCTTCGTTATCAGAGACAGAACAACCATCTAAAAGATTGTAATAGGAGTCTTCCATTTTAATTGCAATCCAATTAAATGTAATATTTGTTTCCAAAATTTGATTATGGTGCGAGTTTTCATGTAAGGATATTCCATAATTAAATCCAGACACAACACACTTATCCAGTGCTGTGTTGTTTGCATTAATGTCAATGCCATGATTCCAATATTCAACGTAATCATAGCTCAACCTTGAGATCCCACAACCTAAAATTTTTTTAGAGTTGCATGATAGCGTCTTGCCTGCCTCGTCTATGTTTAGACAATGGTTACAGGACTGGATATCTTTCTTTAGTTCTACAGTGCCATCACCTGGCAAGTTAAGCTTGTAATTGCAGTCCCCACAAGAATAACAGTTATAGTTATCATTAACAACAAATACTGTTTTTTTGTCCGTTATATAGCCATTATTGCTGTTTACTGTTAGTTTTATTGTGTAGGTTCCATCTTGTATTGATTCAGTGTCAAAAACTGCCAGTGTTTCATCATTTTTTTGCGTTAAGGAGTTGATAATTGTAGTCCAGCTTTCTGGATAGAGGCCTTCTCCTATCTCCATGGAATAATTGATGAAACCTGGTCCAGAGGCAGTTCCTATTATATTTATTATTCCTGTAACCGGATCAGAGTTGTGTAAAGAGGATATATCTGCATTAAGATTTAGGTCAATAAAAAAGGCATTATATGCATTAATCCTACCATACCCCATATAAGATGGGGAATTTATTGGTTTTGCTGAATTTTTGATTATCTCCCTTATTTCTTCCTGAGATAATGTTGGATCTTTAGATAATAATAATGCAGCAACACCTGAGACATAAGGTGCTGCCATCGAGGTTCCTGTCTCTCTGATATATAAGCCATGATAAGTGCTTAAAATGTCTACTCCCGGAGCAGCTATATCTACCCAACCACCATAATTAGAGAAGTACGCTTTTGAATTTGTGTTGTTGATTGCAGAAACGCTTATTACATTATCATAACCTGCTGGGTATGAAAGGTTGTCTGCATTTTCGTTTCCTGCTGCAGCTATTAACACGACCCCTTTACTGTAAGCGTAATCAAGGGCATCCTTGATCAAATTGGAGTATGTGTATCCCACGAAACTCATACTTAGTATATTTGCGCTGTTGTTAGCTGCATAGATTATTGCATCTGCAGCATCTTCACTTGAACCTTGGCCTGAGCTATCTAGAGATTTGACAGGCATTATCCTGCAGTTCCAGCACATGCCTGCCACTCCAATTGAATTGTTGGAGACAGCGGCTGCTATTCCTGATACATGAGTCCCATGGCCTTCATCATCAATTGGGTTGGCATCATTATTCACAAAATCCCATCCTCTTATATCGTCTATAAATCCATTATTATCATCATCTATACCGTTTATTATTTCATCTGAATTATTCCATATATTTGCAGCTAAATCCGGATGATTCCATTCAACACCGGTATCAATCACAGCAATTGTAATACCCGAATTTCCAGTTTCAATATCCCAAGCCAGCTCTGATTCCATGTTCTGGTGGGCCCATTGTTGAGCATAATCCACATCATTAGGCAGTGTGCTAATATAATAAATATAATTGGGCTCTGCATATTCAATGTTAGAAAGCTTTTTGTATTCTTCAGCTATTTTCTTTATGTCAGAATCCTGGGGCAAAGATAATTTGTATATATTGTGAATAGAAGTGTCGATAAGCTCTTCTTTTAATTTCTTATCAAAACTCTTTTTTTCTTTAACAAATAACTTCTTCATTGAGTCAACATTATTTTTCTGGTTTAATCGCTCTATTGACTGAATTGAAGCTTTACTTAAGGGTTGATTTTCTGGATTTAGTTTTATAATTAGCTCTCCTGGGACATAATCTAACCTTGTGTCAGTTTTATTAAAAGAGTAAACTATTACTGGGCTAATTAGGAAAGCGACTAATAAGAGCAATATAATTTTTTTAATTTTAACCCCCAATAAGGAGAGGAAGAAAGTAATATATATAAACTTTATTCTGATTTAATCCAATATCCAAATCCAGGAGTTAGTTTTGCTAACGAGTTGATGCTTCTATTGGGGATGTATGTTTGCCAGCTGCCATTATATTTTAGTATTGTTGACTGCTGTACTGGAAATTCAGAAATATTATGCTCTTCTAAATCTGGAAATCCTACCAGGTTCCATCCAGGATATACGTGCACACTTCCAGGAGGGACTTCATAACCTGAGCCTATAAATATATCTTGCTGTTTCATGTAGATCCAATAGCCCATTGTGGGGTGAATTTCATCATATTCTTCTAATTCGTACCAAGAACCATTCTGATAGGCAAAAACGTTATCATAGCTTCCATCTATTGAAAGTAAGACTGATGCTAAAGATCTATCATCCTTAAAATCCAGGGGAAAGGATACAAGGTTCCAGCCAGGGTAAAAGGTATTATTAAATAATCTTCTTTTGCTGTATTCATAATCTCTTCTGATAGCTTCATCGTTTTTAACATAATCAAATATTTTAAATTCATCTATTGTGCTTTCTGAATATTGGTAGTAGCCGCACCATCCTACATAGAAATCACCATCAAGAACCGGAAAGCTATTGCCAATTACACCATCATAACTACCCCTGCATTGCCCATCCAGACAAATCTTGAAATAAGTCGTAGCTCCGTCTGCCTGCCAAACGGCTGTAACATGGTGCCATTTACCATCATTATTGAAAGTAATTGGTGATGTGGCATGTGAAAATGTATTTATGTTACTCTTTACTTCCATATATACCATGTCATTATTCTTGAAAATACCCCATGAATTTGGATTTCCAAGATTTCCAACTTCCCAAAATCCATATCCATTGTCAGCAAGAGGTTTGATCCAGAATTGAAGTGTTCCTTGTGATGGGTTAAAGTTATCCAACATTGGATAATATACCCTTTTCGAACCGGAAAAATTAAAAGCTGAATTCTCCTGACCCTCTACGAATACAGGTGAACCAGATAAGACGCCTTCATTATCCTCGATTGAACTTAAATTATCAAAACTTTCATAGAAAGTAAGCTGGGAATTGCATGAATATGTGCAGCCAATAGTACCTTCATCATTCCACTTTATTGTATAGTCGCATCTGTTTTCATCTCCACTGCCTGATGCGTTGATATCTATATCTGTGTTGTAGCAGATATCGTTGTTGTATATGTAGTTGTCATAAGAAAGGAATGATGCGTATATCCCTTTCTTGTTACCTAATATGAGATTATTCTTTATATTATTATCGTTGGTGGATGTATAGAGCCATACCCCTATATCATTTTCTGAAATGTGATTGAATTCAATGTTGTTGTACTTTGCCCAAACAAGTTCTATACCTAGGCGATTCAATGCAATATTGTTATGTGCTACTGTGGTATTCCATGCAAAAAATAAAAATACGCCTGCACTATTATTGATTAGATTATTATATGTTATGGAATTCAGCATTGTATCTACATGGATTGCTTGAGCTGTTGAGCTTATCGAGTTGGATGTAATTAAATTATTATAACTTAATTCCATTAGATCTATCCCTGATTCGTAGCTGTGGGATATAGTGTTATTTGATATCAGACTATCATTTGTATACCTTATCCACATACCTTGTGCTGTGTGAGAAATGTTATTATTAATTACATTGATTTCTTTTGAGTGCTCTATAAATAAAGCTTGGTAGTATTCTGTAAATTTACAATTCTTTATTGTAACATTATTCCTTCCTACTATCTTAATCCCTACATTACCTGGTGTATAATTTAAGGAAGTGCCATTCAATAAGGAATTGTTGCAGTCTAATGTGATGTCATCACTATTTACAGTGATATTGCCTGGCAGGATATAATTACCTTGGCAAAATGTTGTGTCTTGGTCTATAACCATGTTATTTGTTGGAATTGTGCATGTTGATTCACTTTCATCTGAAGTATTCCATAATTCCTGCAGTGTGTAATACAATAATCTAGGTTCCATTATGTCTGGTGCAGATCCGTTATCAACAACTCTCATCACTCCCCACCATTCTTCATTAGCATAACCATCCGGGTGTGAGCTTGTTGTATAGCCTCCATTATCATGTGAGCTCCATGAACCTGCTTTCCACCATTCATCTGAATACTCCATCAGGCTGCTGCCTACTGTAACATCTGATTGATTTATTTCCTTCCACTGAGCACTAACCCATGCTGCATGTACTGATTCATATTCAAGCCCTGCAGTGTTATTTAGAGCATCAATTCCATATTCAGTAATAAGCATTGGCTTATTGGATTTTGTTGCATATATACCAAACCAGTCCCCAAAAGATATTCCAGGATAATTATTAATACCCCATATATCTACATAGGGTATGCTTGAATCATCACTGCCTCCTTGTTCATTGCCAACAGTTGCAAACTGACCTGGCATCTCAAGGGATAAAGCAACAACCGGGTGATATGATGGGCCTTCAATTTCATATGCTAATTTAGCCATTTCATTTACAAGAGAAAAATAAGCAGCATGCTTTTCCGGATTACTGCCACCATAAAAATAATTCTCCTCATTTCCAATTGCCCATACGAGGACAGCTGGATGATCTTTATAATTAGTTACATATGTTTCAAACTCATCCAAGATATTTTGCCTTGTAGTGTTGTCTTGATAATCTTTTTCCGGACCTAACCAAAATCCCATAATCACCCTAATTGCATAATCCAATGCATCGTCAAGAAAAGACTCTTGTCCTACCTTGCCCCATGTCCTTATTTAATTACAATTCATCTCCTGAAGCAAAGGAAAATCCCTTGCCCTAAGCTTTGGGTGCACTGTAACATCATACCCTCCATCAGGGCTATACCCAATGGGAGTAGGTGCGTAGCCAACTGCTTTTATAGTATATTCCTTTCCATCAACATACAAATCCCTTCCAATAACTTTTACATTACCAGTACTGGTTGGTTTATTATTACAGACACCATCAAAACAGCCAAATTCACATTCCTCTTTTAATATAAAATCAGTTGAATTAGTGCAGTATGCAGAGCCAGTTCCTGGATTAATGCACTCATAGGAAAGATAATCCTGATATGAATCTTCACCTATACAGGAGGGAGAACCTATCCATTGGCCTTCACCACAATCAAAATCAGAGTAACATAAATAAGTTAAATTTCCTGGCTTATGGAATATATAATCCTCCCCATAGTAGGTAGATCCACTGTAAAGATTTGCAAAGAATACTTTTCTTATCTCTAAATCTGTGCCCTCTTCTATTGGAGCTAGCTCTACAACACCCCTAATATTGGGGTAACCCTTCCAGGAGCTATGATACTCATGAAATGCAGATGCAAATAACCTATTTTCATCAGGCATAGCTAATGATCTTGCACCATAAAGATAAAAATCCTTATCCACAGAAAGAGTATCTATATCTATGATTAAAATACCTCCTTTACCATAATAAGGATTACCATAAAATCCAACATATCCTTTTTCTCCATCCGGTGAAAAAACAATACCTCCAGCATAATCACTAAGGCTGGTAAAATCTTTTATCCATGAGCCATTTATATGAAGAATATTTAGTTCTCCTATTGCGTATGCATAGCTAGTATGAAAAACATAACTATCAGTTGTATCAACTGCTAAAGTACCAAAAATATCACTGCTGCCAGAATAATAATCTCTGGTTATAAATGTATTTGATGTTAGATTAATGTAACCTGAGGTTGTGATAATTCCAGCGTCATCACTTGTAATATCAGCATCACCACCTACTGATGCAGGAAGAATATCCCCTTCATAATCATTGCTACTTAGATTATATCTTCTATATTTGTGATATACGAAGTTTAGGTCATTTGAAAAAAGCAACTTATATCCAGACCCGTAATTCGGTAAGACCATTCCAGTATAACTGTGGTTAGCAGTAGAGTATCTTTCTCCGGTTGAGAAGAAAATTTCAGATCCGTCTTTTGTTATACCCTTGATTGTTTTATCGCTTATAATGCCAATAAAATAATTCCTTATAACATCAACCACCAAAACACCATAGTATGTACCACCATCATCAGATTTATACCTAGCTTGGGCGTATACGAGCTCATCATCAGCAGTTGAATATTCAGGATCAAAATATACTTGTTTTGTTATTGTTTCTATAGTGCCATTATCATGAAATACATTAACTACAATGTCATTAGAACCTATTCCTAGACTTACTCCAGAAAAGATATCATATTGCTTATTTGCACTTAGTAAATCAGCCCCAATACCATTGACTGTTACATTGTATGCAGTAATGGGAACTCTAAGTGTAACAGGGTATTCATCAATATTAGTTTCAATAGAACCTGGAAGGACCCTAAAATCAAAAATTTCCTGAGCATAGGATATATTGCAGAGTATTAAAAATATCAATATAATCAAAACTAATTTTTTCAAACTCGCTCCCCTAATAAGAGGTAATTAAGCAAACTATAAAAACTTAATCATAAAATGAATCCATTAACTTAATCTCCAAACAAAATACTCTGAAATCTATTTAGCATTTCTCTTCAAAATATTTTCTTGCCTGATACCTTAACTCTGAATACATAATACATTACTGCCTTGACATCTTCTGATGAGAGAGGGTGACCACCCCACATACCCTTTTTCTAATTGTGAGAAAGATTCCAGAGAGAATAATTAAAAGACTAGAATATTAAGGTAACGGTTCCCACCATATTTTTCAAAAAAAGATCACTCTAAACATTTAATCATCTTTTCAGCTGCTTTCTTTATGTTTTTAGACTGGTAAAGAGCCCTTCCGACGATTGCATGCCAGTTTTCACCAGCTGCTTTTGCACCTTCTGTTAAAGAGCCGCCTTGAGCGATTAAGCCAGGAGAGTAAAAAATTGGTTTAATGCCAAAGCTTTCAAGAAATCTTTTGTATTCTTGTATCATAAAAGGCCTGTTTCCTGGAACAACAAAGTCTCTTACTCCAAGATTAGCAGCTATTTTAAAGATTTGTTTTGGAGCCATATTCAAAATAAACCCGCCTCCTCTTTCCATATATGCCCTGTGTGTCATCTCTCCTCCGACAATAACATGAAGCTTTTCCTTAAATGCAGCCTTAATCCATTTCTCTTCTGTAACAGGTCCTGCCATTGGAAATAATATCACATAATCTACGCCTTTAACGGCTTTCATAAACTTTTCTCCCATTTCCGGTATATCAGTAGCTGCTTTTTGATGGTCATATATTATAGGCAGTTTAGTTCTTTTTCTTATTGTTTTTATAACATCTTTAATGCCAAAAGGAATAACTAATTCAAGACCAATCTTATAGGCTGATACACCTTTGACCTTACATGTTTCTTTAACCAGTTTGTCCAGTAATTTAAGACTAGGCACATCACATGCGGGTATGATGCTTTTTTTTAGTTTAATTAGTGCCATAGTTTATTTTTAGAAATTAGTAATATATTAAGGTTTCGATATTACAGAATTTTATTTGAAGCTTTTTTTTAAACCCGCCTGACATTTTTAAGCAGTTCTCGTATTCCATCTCTGGTTATACTTTTATCTCCAATAGAAATCCGTGTACAATTTTGGTCAATCTTTTCATACGGAGGTCCAAGTTCAGTGCATGAAAGATATGCTAACTTCAAGTCAGTCTCTTGATTAATTAGTTCTAATAAAAAATCCCAACCAATATTACCTTTTGGAATTTCATCATGTTCTTCTCTTACAGTACCTGACATAATTATAGCATAGAGTCCTTCTTCTCCCAATTTTCCTTTTGCTCCAGAAAGAGTAGTTGTTTCAATAGGTTCACACTTCATTTCCTTTATTGTTTTATTTAGAAGTTGAGCATCCTCATAATTATTCGTTAAATACAAAAATTTAGGTCTTTCTTCTTCCATAACCCATAAGAATGAATATTTATTTAAAAATATGGGGGTTATTTATTCCACTGCTCAGGATTATTAAGGTAATTCATGGTTATTTTATAATTATCTTCATCAACCAGTTCATTATCTTTCATATATTCCAGTAATTCTTTTAACGTGATTAATGAATGCAGTGTAATGTCTTCAGCAGCCAGGTTTTCTGTTCCTCCCTGTTCCCTGTCTAATATTACCAAAACATCATTGCAGACAGCACCTTCTTTTCTTATTCCTTCTATAAACCTCATCTTGGATTTGCCGTCTGTTATCATATCATCAATTAAAACAGCCTTTTTGTCTTTTTCCAAAATCCCTTCAATAAATGACATTGTGCCATAAGATTTTGGCCTTTTCCTGACATAAACCATTGGTAGTTTTGCTTTTATTGCAATTGCAGCAGCCAAAGGTATTCCTGCTGTTTCTGCTCCTGCAACAACATCTACTTTTAAGGCTTTGACTTTTTTAGCTAATCCATCTATCACAGTAGAAAATGCTGCCGGGGAAGAAGGCAATACCCTGATATCAACATAAACAGGGCTTTTTCTTCCAGAAGCTAATGAGAATAAGCCAAATTTCATAACATTTGCTTCAGATAATGCTTTAGCCAGTTTGTCCTTCATTATTACCACCTTCTTTTAAGTTTTGAGCATGAATTTTTTGGAAAGGTTTTGGCTTTTCATATTTAATTTCTTTTGCCTTCATCTCATAAATATTTCCATTATCATAAACAATACTTCCATTAACAAATGTGGTAATCGGCCACCCTTTTAATACTTTTCCTTCAAAGGGGCTCCATTTTGTCTTACTAAATAATTCATCTGCTTTTACTTCTTTTTCTAGATTCATATCTATCACTGTCAAATCTGCATCATACCCTTCTTTTAACATTCCTTTATTCTTAATTCTGAATATTTTAGCAGGATTTTTAGATGTTAAGTCAATAACTTGCTGTAAAGTTAATTTATTTTTATTCACTGCATCTAATAATAATGGCAGCATTGTTTCTATTCCCGGCAATCCGGATCTATCTTCATTTAATTTCTCTTCTTTTTGATGCGGCGCATGGTCAGTAGCTATTGTATCTACAATTCCTGCCTGCAAGGCTTTCCATAATGCTTGCTGGTCTTTTTCTGTTTTTAATGAAGGCTTAACATCTGCCAGTTTTCCCAGTTTTTCTTTATCTTTTTCTGTTAGGAATAAATGATGAGGTGTGACCTCACAATAAACACATTTCTTGTTTTTTCTTATTTGTTTTATTTCTGATTCTGAGCTTATATGGCACGCATAGAATTTTTTATTTATTTTTGAGGCAATTTCAATTGCTTTTGTTAAATTCTCTTCTTCTGCATGGATTGTGCATAGCTTTGCTTCCTTCATTATGTTTTCAATGGTTTCCAGGTTTTCTATCCTTAGGTTTCCTGTAGAAACGTTCATAAATATTTTTACAGAAGCTATGTTTTTTGCATTCCTTATTTCATTTAGGTTATTAAATGTTGAGCCGAAATGAAAGCCATAGTTTACAATGGATTTTTGCGCTAGTTTTCTTTTTTCTTCTAAGTTTTGGACAGTAATTGTAGGAGGTATTGTATTAGGCATATCTAAAATAGTAGTTATCCCACCTTTTGCAGCTGCTATTGAGCCAGAAAGAAAATCCTCTTTATGTGTTAAGCCAGGCTCTCTGAAATGAACATGGCAGTCAATTAACCCAGGTATTACAATATTGCCTTTTATGTCTATGACTTCATCTGCTGTTATTACTTCATCACTTATATAAGCTATTTTATGGTCTTCTAATAATAGATGCCTTTCTACCAGTTTTCCTTCTTCAAGAAGCTTGCAGTTTTTTAGTAGCTTTGATTTCATTTTATATTAGAGGCGTTTCTTTTTACTTTTTTAATTTCAATTTTTTTGCTTTTTCTTCTAGTAAAACTAATTTTTCAAAAGCAATATTATCAAGTTCTTTTCTTATAAAATTCTCTATTTTTGCCGACATGCTTAGGCCGTTTTTCTTGCAATAATTCCTGTACCTGTTAAAGAGATCTTCATCTATTGTAAAGCTGGGCCTTGTTTTGTAGGTTCTTTTCCTGAATTTGCCTGTTCTGTCAAATTCTTCAAATACAGAAAACATATCTGGGTTTTCTGCTATTACTTTTTTTGCCTTCTCGATAAAGGTTTTTTGTTCTGCCATTTTTAATACACTATTGTGCTTTTTATTAATCTCATTATTTTATTTATATCTGCTATGTTTTTTTTAGGGATATTCCAAAAGATCTTGATTAGCCTATCCTTGTCATAGTCTATGCTTTTGTCTTTAAAATACATCATTGTTAAGGCCATTGCTGTCCTTTTATTCCCATCTTCAAAAACATGGTCAACAAGTAAACTTCTTATTAAATAACTTAATTCATATAACCAGCTTTTCCTGCGTTTTATTATTGATAAGGCAAAATCAAGGCTGCTCTCGTTACTAAATCTTCCGTTTTCGCCTACCTCCTGATTAAGCCCTATGATATCCTTTTTGTTTATGTGTGTATAAGACATTTTAATATATACGAATATATATTAGTATATATAACTTATATATAAATTTTGTGGTTTTTCAACCTAAAAATTATCATTTGCTCCTATAATTATAATATTCCTCTATTTTAACTTTCTTTCCTGATTTTAATCTTGCGAATTTTCCTAGCTCTGTTAGTTTTCTTAATTGTTTTGAATCAAAAACTGGACCATCTTTGCAGACTAGTTGGTCATTAATTGCGCAACTTCCGCAAATTCCAATTCCGCATTTGCAGAATCTTTCCAAAGATGCCTGGCATTCTATTTTATTCTTTTCACAAATATCAAAGACTTTCCTGAGCATTATTTCCGGGCCGCAGGTATAAACTGTTTTTATTTGTTTAGTTATAATTTCTTTGAGAACATTTGTGACAAATCCCCTAATTCCAAAGCTTCCATCATCTGTGCAATAAATTATTTTATTATTATTTTTCTCAATTATTTTTAATAAATCTTTATTTTTTAAATATAATAAATATTTTTTAGATTTTGCACCCTGGATTATTGTTGAATTCTTTATTTTTTTGATTAATGACAAAGCAGGAGCCATTCCCAAGCCACCTGCTACGATTATTGAATTATTCTTAATTTCAAAGCCGTTTCCATAAGGGCCTCTGATTCCTACTTTGGTTCCTTTTTTAATTTTTGATATTTCTTTAGTAAAAATTCCTTTTTCTTCTATTGTAACCCCAAACTTATTTGCTTCTAAATAAGAGATTACAAATGGTTTTTCGTCTATTCCAAGAAGCCAGAGCATTATGAACTGGCCTGGTTTATAATTTATTTTTCCGTTTATAATAAGCGTAACTGCTTTTGGTGTTTCTCTGATTATTTGTTTTATTCTACATGTTTGATGCATTTTTATTTTTTAAATTTCATTTATTGATTTTATCCCTTCTTTCTTCATTATTTGTTCTATTTCATTACAAACCTTTTTGAAAACATCCATTCCTCTAAAGTAAACTCCTGAGCCGATTCCGATTAAGTTAGCTCCTGCTTTGAGCATTTCAACTGCATCCTTGCCGTGAGTTATTCCTCCTATACCTAAGATTGGAATTTCAACAGCGTCTCTTATCTCTTTTACCTTTTCTAAAGCAATCTTTTTTATTATTGGTCCAGATATCCCTCCTTTTCCATAAGCAAGCAACGGAACTTTTAGTTTTGGATGTAAAATTTCTTTCTGTACTGTATTTATTGCGCATATTGCATCTGCTCCTGCACCTTCACACACAATTGCAATCTCTGCTATATTATCACAATTTGGAGTTAATTTTGGCATTATTGGTATGGAAGAACTTGCTTTCACTGCTGTAATTAATTCTTTTGTTAAATTAGGAGAGGTTCCAAACACCATTCCATCCTCTTTATTCGGGCAGGAAATGTTTAATTCAATTATAGCGGGTTTGTATTTTTGTATGTATTCTGTAATTTCAACATAATCTTCAATCGAAGAGCCATATATAGAAGCGATTAAAGGAACCTTAATTTCGCTCCACCTTTTAAATTCCTCATCCATATTTAAGTAGCCTGGTGTTGGAAGACCAACGGCATTATACAATCCATTTTCAATTTCAACAACAGTTGGATTATTATGACCTTCTCTTTCAACAGGACCAATAGATTTTGTGGTTACAGCTCCTGCCCCATTAGCTACAACCCTTTTTAATAAGTCAACAGAAACTCCTAAAACACCAGAAGCAAGCACTAGGGGGTTTTGTAGTTCTATTTCACAAAAATTTGTGTCAAGCGAAAACCGACTAGTCGGTTTTCTGGACCCTTCATTTTCCATCTTACTATCAACCTCTGATTTATAGGAAAATGAAGATTTGAGCATATTCCACCCCTTTTAGATTAAAGTGATATCCTTGGATTCCATTACACGCTCACAATGATGGCATATTACCTGTAATGGAGATTTATTCAATACGTGAAATAATGTTTTTACTTTTTCGTTATTGGTTATGCAGTTTGGGTTAGAGCATTTTATAATATTGTGAATTTCATCTGGAAGGCTTACTTTTATCTTTTCCTTTACCTCATAATTCTTTATTATATTTACAGTAGCATTAGGAGCAAGAATAGCTATCTTATTTACTTCATCCTCTGTTAAAAAGCGATTGCTAACTTTTATTATTCCTTTCTTCCCAAGAGTCTTACTTTTTAGGTTTATAGCAACAGAGACCGTATGATTAAATTCTCTCAAATCAAGAATCCTCATAACCTTGAATGTAACCCTGCTTGGAATGTGGTCTATTACAGTTCCTTCTTTTATTGCAGGCACCTTTAATTCCTTTTTTGTTTCTCTCATTTTATTTTTCCTAGAACTAAGGCCAGTAAAGCCTGTCTTAGCGGTATACCATTGCCTGCCTGTTTAAAATAAACGGCATTTTTTGTCTCATCAAGCTCAGGATCGATTTCCCCTACTCTTGGAAGAGGATGCATTATTATCATATTCTTTTTTGAATTTTCAAGAATTGATTTATCCAGCCGATAGGCATTTTTATATTTTTCATATTCAACTGGATCAGGAAATCTTTCCTGCTGGATTCTGGTTGCATACAGAACATCCAGTTGTTTGCTTACTTTGGATAAATTCTGTACTTCTGTGAATTTTATCTTCTTCTGCTTTAATTCATCAAGGTAATGCTGAGGCATTTTAAGGGCTGAAGGAGAAATAAAGAACATTCTTGCATTAAAGTGGGATAAGGCGATTGCTAAAGAATGTACTGTTCTTCCATATTTTAAGTCTCCTAAAAATCCAATATTAATATTTTCTAATTTTCCTTTTTCTTTCTGTATTGTGTAAAGGTCAAGCAAAGTCTGTGTAGGGTGCTGGTTAGCTCCGTCTCCTGCGTTTATTACAGGCACTGAAGCTGCTTCTGCTGCCAATCTTGCTGCTCCCTCTATGGCATGCCTTATTATAATAACATCTGAGTATTGCTCTACCATCTTTATAGTGTCCCATAAAGTTTCTCCTTTTTTTAGCGATGTAACTTCTCCTTTTGCAAAACCTATTGTATTGCCTCCTAAACGCTTTATTGCAGAAGCAAAGCTCAGCCTTGTTCTGGTAGAGGGTTCATAGAATAATAATGCTGCAAGCTTGTTTTTTAATAATATGGGATTTTTATTTTTTTCTATCCTTTTTGCAATTGAAAGGATATACAATAACTCTTTCTTAGAAAAATCACGTATGGATATTATATCTCTTCCTTTAAATTCCATTGCTCATCAAAAAAGATTACGAACTAGTATGTATTTAAATGTTTTGTTGTTATGGAGAAGATAGGACGAGAAAAATAAAAAGGGTCCCCCATAGAGAAAACTTTTATTTTACCAATAGTGAAAATCTGATTTTCCTTTTAAATCTTTCGTATTTACTTTATTATTTCTGAAGTTTTAAGTAAAGTTTATAAATAGACGATTTCTTCTAACAAAACTATGAAACGAAGCTCACGCAGATGGAAGAAAAAGCGCCAGATGAGATGGAAGTGGCAGCGTAAAAGAATGAAGAAGGAAAAGAAAAAGAGAGGCATTATCAAGAGATAAATTACTTAAATTTTTTTCTTTCAAGCATATTATCCCATAACTTTTCTAATATCTTCTTCGTTAGCTCTAACAATGCCTTTCTCTGTTATGATGCCCTTAATATATTTAGCAGGAGTCACATCAAAAGCAGGATTCCTTGCATGGCTTTCCTTTGGAGCAATTCTCACATCCTTTATTTCTAAAACTTCTTTTTCATCCCTTTCTTCAATCGGTATATTATCACCAAAAGGGCAGTTAATATCTATTGTTGAAGTTGGAGCAGCAATATAAAAAGGGATATGATTTTCCTTTGCCAAAACTGCCTTTTCATATGTTCCAATTTTATTTGCAACATCACCATTAGCTGCTATCCTGTCTGCCCCTGTAATTACCAGATCTATTTCTTCTTTCTTCATATAATAACCAGCTGCATTGTCTGCTATAATAGCATGAGGTATATTTTCATTTGCCAGTTCCCATGCAGTAAGCATAGCTCCCTGCAGTCTAGGCCTTGTTTCATCAACAAAAACAAATATATTCTTTCCTTTTCTTTTCGCAGCATATATAGGAGATAAAGCAGTACCCCAATCCACAAAAGCCAGCCATCCTGCATTGCAGTGAGTTAATATTTTGGAATTATCCTTTATTAATTTTTCACCAAATTCTCCTATTCTTCTTGAAGCTTCTGAATCCTCATTTGCAATTCCTTCTGCTATCTGCACTGCTTCTTCTTTATTCCTTGCTTTCAAAACCTTATCGACAGCATAAAACAAATTCTGTGCAGTAGGTCTTGTTTTTTTAATTGCCTCTGCTGCTTTTTGCGGCTCTTCTCCCTGTAAAAATGCCTGGGCAATTGCATAGCCTGCTGTTGCTCCAATAGCTCCAGCTCCTCTTACTATCATATCTTTTATTGCTTTTGCTGTTTCTTTATAGTTCTTACAAGAATATACCTCAAATTTATCAGGCAGTAATGGTTGATTAATCAATTTTACAATTCCGTTTTCAAGCCAGACTGTTCTATAGTCTTTGTTGTTGACTTTCATAATAAAAGAAGAATCAGCTTTTAGTATATAAAATTAATTAATTATTATTTCTTAAATTTGTACAAATAAACCAGCCTTCTTCCAGCCGGCTCTACAACCTGATAGGCTTTCCTTACCAATACAAAGCCGGCTTTTCTTAATCTTTTTAAGTTTCCTACTACTGTATTAAAAGAAGCATCTAATAGTTTGGCAATCTCTCTTGCGTTTAGCCATTCCTTTCTGTATTTCTTTAATAAATCATAAACTTCCTGCTGCCCCATTATTGCATTATTACGTTAGATGGTTTTTATAAATATTTCTATTTTCCAGTAGATAGGAAGAAAAAAAGGAAGATTATAAGCCTGCTTCTTTCTTCAAAGTATCAGCCTTATCCGTCTTCTCCCATGTAAAATCAGGATCATCCCTGCCAAAATGTCCGTAGTTTGTTGTTTTTCTGTATATCGGTCTTCTTAATTTTAAGGTTTCAATAATACCTTTTGGCTTTAATGAGAAGTGCTTTCTTACTAATTCTACAATTTTTTCTTCTGGTATTTTGTTTGTTCCAAAGCAATCAATATTCACCGAAGTTGGCTCTGCAACACCAATGCAATAACTAAGCGCAATTTCACATTTGTCTGCAATTCCAGCTGCTACTATGTTTTTAGCGACGTATCTTGCTGCGTATGATGCAGATCTATCAACCTTTGACGGGTCTTTACCAGAGAAAGCTCCTCCACCATGTTTAACCAGTCCTCCATAAGTATCTACAATAATCTTCCTTCCTGTTAATCCTGTGTCTCCTTCCGGACCCCCAATAACAAAAGCGCCAGTTGCATTGATATGTATCTTTGTATCTTCATCCAGGTAATCTTTGCATACTGGGTTTATTACATGCTCTGTTATCTGCTCTTTTAATTCCTGTTCTGCTATAGCATCTTTATGTTGTTGTGCAATTACTACCGAGGTTAATTTTTTTGGCTTTTCATCCTCATATTCAAAAGAAACCTGCGATTTTCCATCTGGTCCCATGTGAGGGATTATCCCTTCCTTTCTGACATACGCCAGCCTTCTTGTCAGTTTATGCGCCAATATTATTGGCAGTGGCATTAATTCCGGGGTTTCATTACATGCATAGCCATACATCATTCCCTGGTCCCCAGCACCTTGTTCCTTGTCTTCCCCTTCTGTTACTCCCTGTGATATGTTTGGGCTTTGCTCATGTATAGCTACCCATACACCTGCATCATCACAGTCTATTCCAAACCTTGGATCTGTATAGCCAATATCCCTTAAAACAAATCTTGCAAGCTTTTGGACATCAACATAACCATTTGTTGTTACTTCACCCGCAACATGTATTGTTCCGGTAGTTGTTAAGCATTCTATAGCAACCCTTGAGTTAGGGTCTTGTTTGATTAATTCATCCACTATTCCGTCTGATATTTGGTCGCAAATCTTGTCCGGATGACCTTCTGTTACACTTTCACTTGTTATATAGGTTATTTTTCCCATTTTAAAGTACCTCCAAAAACTTGTTTTTGGAGACCAGGGAAAAACTTATTTTTCCCGCTGCCTCCTTTTAGTCTTTTATCTAACAACATAAGAATTCACCTTTATTCATATTGAGACCACCATACTATCTTTCATACTATCCTTATTTAAAAAGATTTTTGATTGAAATATTCTGATTGGAATATATTGTAATTCCGAAAAGAATATATACAACCTATAATTATTCCTCTCTTATGCCATACGAGCTTGAAGAAATAAAGGAAATCAGGAAAAAGTTTGGTTTAACCCAGGGCCAGTTAGCTGAAAGAGCAGGCGTTTCCCAGAGTTTAATTGCTAAGGTTGAAGCTGGGAGATTAGACCCTACTTATTCCAAAGCAAAGAAGATATTTGAAGCAATAGATATGTTAGGAAAGAAAAAAGAACTAAAAGCAGAGCAGATTATGAGCAAGCATATTATATCTGTAAAGCCAAATGATGGTATAAAGTCTGCTATTGAAAAGATGAAGAAATCTAATATATCCCAGATGCCAGTTGTTGAGGAACATAAATCAATAGGCATTGTCTCTGAATCTATTATTTTGGAGGCTTTGTTGAATAAGAAAGGAATTAAGATAAGAGATATAATGGAGGACAGTGCTCCTGTTGTAAGCAAGAATACAACGATTAATGCTGTTTCTAATTTGTTGAGGTTTTACCCGATGGTTTTGGTTTCTGAAAATGGGGAATTAAGGGGTATAATAACCAAATCTGATTTGCTGGGGAAGGTTTATAAGTGATTATCATAATATTTATATACATTAATCTCATACGTTTTTAATATGGCGGACAAAGTCATATTTTTCCCATTAGACATAAACTATAAAATAGAAGGCAATAGACCAGTAATTTATCTTTTTGGGAGAACAACCGATAATAAACAAATATGTGTTATTGATGATAGTTTTGAGCCTTATTTCTATGTTATACCAAAAAAGGGGAAGAATGTAGAAGAAAAACTTGTGAAGATTAAGGTTGAGAGAAACAAGGAAATATCAGAGGTTACTAAAACAGAGAAAGTAAAGAAACATTTTTTAGGCAAAGACGTAGAGGCAATTAAGGTATATGTAAAATTTCCCAGGGACGTTCCTGTAATAAGGGATGTAATAAAGGATTGGGAAATCTTGGAAAATGTAACCGAGTATGACATAAAATTCAAGAAGAGGTACCTTATCGATAAGAATATTACTCCTTTGCTGGCTGTAGAGGTTGTTGGGGAATTTTTAAAGTACCGCTCCAGGGTTCCTGTTCTGAAAGCAGCTAAGATAGAGCAAAAAGGCGAGTCTTCTTTAGAGTCCCCAAAAGTATTGGCTTTGGATATTGAAACATATAACCCGAATGGGAAGAATATAGATCCGGAAAAAAACCCAATAATTATGCTCTCTTTCTACGGCTCTAGATACAAAAAGGTTATAACTTGGAAAAGGTTTAAAACAAAACTGGATTATATAGAATTTGTAAAAAGTGAAGCAGAGCTAATAGAGAGATTCAAAGGAATAATTAATGAGTACAAACCTGATATTTTAACAGGTTATTTCTCTGATGAATTTGACCTGCCGTATATAAAAACAAGGGCAGATAAATATAAGGTAAAATTGGATATTGGTCTAGACTTTTCTGAATTAAAGGTAAAGAAAGGAAGAACTGTCACTAGTAATATTACAGGGATTAACCATCTGGATATATTTAAGTTTATAAGAAAGATTATTGGACCTACCATGGATACCTTTGCTTTAAATTTAAATGCAGTTGCAGCTGAATTGATAAATGAAAAAAAGGTTGAGGTGGATTTGGAGAAACTTGCAGAGGTTTGGGACAAAAAGCCTGCCGGATTAGAGCCTTATTGCGAGTATAATCTGCATGATTCTTTCCTGACCTTTAAATTAGCAGAGAAGATGATGCCCAACATAATAGAGATTGTAAAGATAGTTGGGATGACAGTGCCTGATCTTGCCAGAATGGGTTTTTCACAGCTGGTTGAGTCTTATATACTAAAACAAGCCCCCAGATTTAATGAGATTGCTCCTGAACTCCCGCATCATGGTGAGTTAAGGAAAAGGCAAATGCAGACCTATAAGGGTGGTTTTGTTTATGAGCCAAAGCCCGGATTATATAAAGATGTTGTGGTATTTGACTATAGAAGTTTGTACCCTACAATTATCGGCTCGCATAACATTGATCCTGGAACACTGAATTGTGACTGTTGTGAAGGAAAAAAGCCAGCCCCTGTTGAAGGAAAAAAAAGATATTGGTTTTGTACAAAGAAAAAGGGTTTTTTACCTAGTTTGATTGAGGATTTAATAACGAGAAGGATGAGAATAAAG
>Ga0307435_1000005_pt1 | contig 107775 bp, 105 predicted proteins | sample SalMarWE160470MG_FD_202164 | JGI IMG/M metagenome (GOLD analysis project Ga0307435, IMG submission 202164) | Salt marsh sediment microbial communities from the Plum Island Ecosystem LTER, Massachusetts, United States - WE1604-70 | ecosystem: Environmental > Aquatic > Marine > Intertidal zone >... | reverse complement strand
GCAGATGATGAAGTATTTGAAATAACTGTCAAGTACAGGCACAACTATTATATTTTGGATGATTCAATAGTATTGGTAATTGGTGATTGCTTTGATATAACAGGGCTGGAGGCTGTTGCAAAAATGTACGAGGATTCTGCATCAAACTGGACTATCGATCTGAGGGATTATACTTATGATACAGGTTTTGTGTATAATGTTGCTACTACGGACAGTTCAAAATTAAACTGTAGTGTTGATTTAAGCGGATCTGATTTTGTTTGTGATAAACCTCTTGGGGATTGGAATGGTATTTTGCCTGTTGATTTAACAATAACTGCTGATAGCGATGTAATTACATCCCAATTTGATGTTGAGGTTTTAGAGGTAAATGATCCACCAGTTGCTTATGATATTAGTGGAGTAGTAGTTGATGAAGATGAAAGTGTTGTTATCGAGCTTAACTGCACTGATATAGATGATGCTTCATTGAGTTATATGCCTAATGATCCTGGCCATGGTGTATTGTCAGGAAGCGGAAGCTCAAGGACATATGAGCCTAATGCGAATTATAACGGAGATGATTCATTTACCTATAAATGCAATGACGAGGAGTTTGACAGCAATATTGCAACAGTCAGCATTACAGTAAATCCTGTTTTAGACATTCCTTTAATAAGCTCATCCAGCCCAGAAGATAATGTACTGATAGGGGATAACCAAGATCAGAAATTTAATGTGACAATAAGTAATCCTGATAATGTCCCAATAAAGATAAGCTGGTATGTTAATGGGGATTTTAGAGATGATGGACCTACATACACCTTTAATGAGGCAGCAAGCGGTATATACGAGGTTATTGCTAACCTGACAAATTCAACTGAAACCGAGAGTTATGATAAGGAGACGTGGAGTAATGTAAGAGTAAGCACAATTCCGGTAACGACTTATGACGGAACAATTAACGATGTAGATGAATCAAATGTTGATGCATTTACTGGCTTGACTATATTCAACAAATATGCAAAGATTGATTTTGGCAATCAGACAATAAATTTAAGCGATGTTGTTGATGTTGATAGGTTTGTTAACTTATCCAAAGGTATTGTTGGAATTGATTCTGATGCTTATGGATTTGATGTTTTTAAAATACCAGCAACAATAACAATGTATGGGTTATCTAGTGCATCGGCACCTACAATTTATTATAACAATGGATTTGAGCTTAGTGGAAATGATGTATGCGATGAAACCACACATCCTTGGTGTGTTGTTATAGACTATAATGCAACTACAGGAATCCTTATATTTGAAGTAGAACACTTTACAATATTCTTTTTAAACAATCCTCCTGAGATAACATCCTCACCAGGGACAACAGCTATTGTGGATGAAGAATACAGGTATACAATAGACGCAACCGATCCTGAAGGAGATCCATTAAGTTATAACTTAATAAGTGGTCCAAACGGGATGACAATAAGCGGCAATGTTGTTAGATGGACTCCTACCACTGCAAATATTACCAAGCAGAATGTTACAATAAGTGTAACTGATAATGTAAACAGCCCTGTAACGCAATCATGGGAGATAGAGGTTAAGGAAGGGATTAAGCTAAAAATAAGTGATTTAGATATTAGGGTAGGGGATGAGACAGACAAGAATATTAATGAGAAATATGAGGAAGGTTATAAGATAAAAGAAGAAGCAAGACCAGGAGATAAGGTAAAGTTTGATATTGAGGTAGAAAATATCTATTCAAAATCTTCGGATATCCAGATAGAAGATATTGAAGTAACTATAACAATAGAGGATATTGATGATGGCGATGAGCTGGAGGAAAGTGCTGACATTGACGATCTTGATGCAGGGGATGATGATTCTGTTACATTAGAGTTTACTGTTCCAACTTTGGTGGATGAGGAAGATTATGAGGTGATAATAGAAATAGATGCAGAAGATGAGGAAGGAAATGATCAGGATATAAGATGGGAATTAATCTTAGAGGTTAAGAAGGACAAGCATGACATTTTATTGAGAGATGTTGATTTAAGCCCATTAACAGTAAGGTGTGAAAGAAACCCTTATCTGGACATAGAACTGGTTAATATCGGTAGAGAGGATGAGGATGATGTTACAATAGAGATAAGAAACGATCTTCTTGGGATTGATATAACAGAGGAAGATATTGAGATTGAAGAGGGCAATGACGAGGATTCTGTATTTGAAAAAACATTTAACTTAAGGATAGATGATGATGTAAAGCCAGGGACTTATCCAATTACTGTTAAAGCGTATTATGACAGCAAAACTGGTGATCAGGAAACGGTTGATTTGACAGTTGAGAAATGCGCTGAGATAGTGACTCCTTTGGAAACAGAGCCAGTAGAAGTAATTACCACAACAAAGCCTATAACAGAGCCAGTAAAGCCGGCAGTGACAAAGATAAGCTTCAGGGATACATCAGAATATATTACATTGTTAGCGATATTATTTATAATCCTGTCAGGGGGAGTGATATTTTTATTAGGGGCGATGGTTATATTGGCAAGGAAGAGATAGATTTTATCCTTTTATATAGTTCTCTTATTTTCTTTTTATTCCTTTCTAATTTCTTGTTGGCTTCCTTAACCAATATTTTTAAATAATCTTCGTCAATCAACATCTTACCATTCCTTGCAATTATTGTTTCCATTGCTTCTGTTCCTATTATCTCAATAATTATTCTTTTACCTATTCTTATTATCCCTGCTCTTTTAATGCCTAAATCTCTTACTATTTTGAGCAGTTTTTTTGCACCTTCCAGATTTCTGCAGCAGACATGCATTATTATTGATTCCTGCTTTAGCCAGATGTCGTTTTTACATATTTTTTTTAAACTCTTTTTTATAAGTTTAAAATCAGCTTTCTTATGCTCTGCAAAGGCAAATCTTGCATCCTGTTTTTTATCTGTCCTTTTTTCAATTAATAGAATTCTTCCTGAGCATGAGGATGTAGTATAATAATCCTTATGGGAATTCAGAAAATCGATTAATGGTTTTATGTCTTTATCGATGGTTTTCTTTTTGGATTTGTCTTTTCTGCTTAGACAATCTTTTTTTTGCTTGTCAAATAGCATTTTATCTCATAACAAATTCCATAATTTCTCTCTTTTTTCTTGGGTTTAGTGATACATGAAATTCTCCTGTTGATTTTTTACATAATATAAACTGACCATTGATTAACTCTTTTATTGCTTTATCAATTAGTTTCTGTCCTTTATGTGTTGAAGAGATATGTGCAGGAAAACCTTTTTTTATATTTCTTATTTCTGTATGTTTGCCGCCCCATCTTGGAGGAGTTAACAGACTTTCTAGAATAATTCTTTTGATTGTGTTGGGCATAAATAAAAGGTTTAATATAACCTATATTTTAATCTTTACTAATATTATGATATAATATTATATCAAAACAAAAGATTTATATATTAGTTAATTTTACTTGTTTTTAGAATGGAAAAGCCAATATTCATCAGGATGTTAGGAGATACCCCCAAGGTTAGAATATTCAATTATTTGATTAAATACAGGGGTCTTGATTTCTCGATGTCAGATATAGCAAGGAATAGTGGGGTTGGATGGGCTACTTTAAGCAGGATATGGCCAGGTTTTGTTAAATTAAAGGTTGTTGTTTTAACAAGAGAGATAGGAAAAGCAAAGCTTTACAAGTTAAATGAAGATAATGCTGCTGTGAAAGAGCTTATTGATGTATACAAAAAATTATTAGTGCAAGAGACTGAGAATTATTTTTCTAAGGAAGTTTGTGTTGAAGCGGTAAACTGATTTTTTGTTATAGCAAAGAGCACAAATATTTGAGCAATAACTAATGCTCTTTTTTCATAATTTGAATGAATCATGAATTTTCCTCTTTAATAAAAGACAAGAATTGTTAAAAAATATTTGTCTTTTATTATAAGTCATTTACAATTAATAAGGTTATCGGGATTATGGTTGCCCCATCTCCGCTTAGCAATGAAATCTTTTATTTTAGTAAGTCCCAGAAAACCTATTTGTATACATCTTTCCTGTGGTCAAAACAATTGATGATAATACGATCTTTCTCAATTCTGTAAATAATCCTAAAGGGAGGAATCCTTACACTTCTATGGCCTTTTAGTTTATATTGTAGGGGTTTCCCTGATTCTGGAAGCTGTTCTAATTTCTTAAGATGTTTAATCAACTTTAATCTTGTTTGTTTATCCTTAATCCCCTTAAACTCTCTCCTGAATTCTTCAGAAAATATTATTTGCATTTTAGCCCATTAATAAATCGTCAATCTCTTCATCAGCCATTTTAGTATCTGCTTTAACAAATCCTCCCTTTTTTATCTCATCTTCGCTCCTTTTAATCTTATCCATTAGTATCATATCTTCCTTAAGAGATTCTTTTCTGATTTGTTTCAATAAAATATTTCCATCTTCATTAAATACAAGAAATTGAGTTGATGGTTTTACACCTGCATCTTTCCTAACTTCAGATGGTATTACAACTTGTCCATTTCGGGATATTTTAGTTATAGCAACTTCCATTTTACATCACCTACAACATATTTTAATATTAAAACATATTTTATATATAAAGATTTCGGTTTTCTGGGGCCTAAGCCTATTTCTTTAGCTCTGGAATTGCTTGCACCAAATTTTTAGGTAGGACTCTAAAATTGTGAGTTATTAGTGGGTAGACTAAAAGAAATGAACCAAAGATTTATTTCCACCCAATAAACCTACGCATTCTGTCAACAAACTCTTCTGCATGTTTATAATATCTGTCAAACTCTTCTCCTTTAATTTCCTTTATTTCATTATGAGTTATCATTTTGCTTAGCCTGTAGAAGTTTCTCATAATGGTTACATATTTTTGTTCCAGTAGTTTGTGTTTAACTAATTTGTCATGCAGTAAGTCAGAAATGTGGTCTGGAGAAGGCGGGATTTCTCCATGTTTCATTAGAGCAGCATGTGCAGAGTCAATTACAGCCCAGTATAAATCAATGGTTGCCTGTAAAATATGCCATTTTGCATTATGCAATGTATTTGGAGCTCTGATATAATAATTCCATATGCTCTCTTCTGTTGGCCTTATTCTTCCTCTTCTTAATAATATCTGTAAAGGTTCAAAGAAGCCAACATCTATTAAGGCAACACCATCTCTTAGGATGTTTATCGCTATTGGATCTCCATTCCTGATATATTCCCAGAATGAGCTGAATCTTAAGGAAGTGACATGCAATCTTGTTGAGTTTTTTGCAATTAATCTCTGGACTATAACCCTATATGCTTCCACTAATTCCGGTGAGAAATTGATTGAGAGGTCATCTACTACTACCATTATATCCAGGTCTGATTCTGGCTTTCTTTTTTTTCTTGCAGAGGAGCCAAACAGAACAACGGCTTTTATGAAGTTTCCGAGCTCTGCATGAAGATCTTTGGTGAATTTGTAGGCTATGTCAAGATCCTCTTTTCTGTAAAGCTCTAGATTAGGATTTACTTTTCTATCTATTTGAACCTTCATATTATCCCCTTGGGGTAATATCTATTTGATAGTTATATAAAGATTATTGACTATTTTCAAATAGTTATTACCATTGCTCTATTTTAAGTTCAGGTATATTCTCAAAATGTTTTTTGTTTCTTGTAACTAATATTAAATCTTTAGAAATAGCGATGCTGGATATCATTAGATCTACTTCTTGAGTTAATTTTCCTATTTTTGATAAATGTGAATTATTCTTTCCAAAAATTTTACATGCTTTTTTATCAAGAGATACAAATTCTGTATTAATCAACAACCTAAAAATATTTTTCTGCTCTTCTTCAGGATTGGAAGCTAGAAAAGCCCCCCTATAAAGTTCACAAAGTGTTAACGAACTTATGTACATGGGAATAGATTTCCTTTTTTCAATATTTTTGATTATAGAGTTATCATTATTGAAAAAATCAATGATTGTATCTGTGTCTAGCAAATACATTTTCAGTTAAAATTTCTTAGTTTTAAGTTTTTTCTGTTTCTGTATATATCCTTCATGGTTTTGACCATTTTTGGATTATCTTTCCATATTCCTGCAAGCTTGAGTAATTCTTCTCTTTTTTTCTTGGTCGTAAGCCTTCTAACTACCTCTGAGAAACTTTCATTATCTGTTTTTAGTGCTCTTAGGTCATTATATGCATCGTCCGATAATGTTATGCATTTTGTCATAATACATACATATATGTATGCATATATTTAAACCTTTCGGTTTTTGATCTTTAGATATAAGAAAATATTTATATGATATAGTTTAACTTTACTATATGTTGCAGGATTTAAGAAAAATTTTTCAATCAAACATAAAATCTTTAGAGATTCTCTATATCTTAGAAGGTATAAAGCCAAGTGCAAGAATAATGGTTAAAGAGGAGGAGAAAGATAAAATACTTGATTTTTTTAAGGAAAAGGGTCTTAATTATACTTTATCTGATTTTAAGGTTATAAAGCAGGATAGGGATAAGGTATATTCGGATAAGGGAATTAAGGTTCCAATTGATTCAGAAAAAAAAGGATATTTTTTTGTTTATGTTTCCAAGGACAAGAAATTAGCTGAAAAGGCAAAAAACCTAGAAAACGAGAATAAGCATAAGGAGCTTGGAATATTATTAGGCTATCCTAAGTGCTGTGCAGAGTTTTTTGAGAAACATTTTGAAGAAGAGTCAAAAAAACAAAATGATTTTACTTTGTCCAGTTTAAAGAATTCAGATGGTTTTCAGTTTCCGTTTTATGCAAATATTGCCGCAAGGCACTTTGATTTAGCTTTGTTGAATCATTTTCCCTGTTCTTTTAACTGTAAGGATTCAATAGAACTGGCTAAGAAACATCTAGCAGTAATAGAGAAATATGATAAAGAAGCGGCAGGGATAATAAAAGGGATGTTAGAGGGAGCTATTGTTTATACAGAAGGTAATGGTGTTTTTTTATTAAGAAGAGCGGAATTAGAGCATAACAGATTATATTACAAAGGGATTATGGCTTCGAAGAATAATCAGCTTTATGAATCTTTAAAGAATGCTGATTATATAGAAATTATAAATAAGAACAGATTAAGATTGGATGATTTAGAAATTAAAAATGTTGGGATGATGTTATTTTTTTGAATATACACTAACTAAAGTATTATCCACCAAAAAACTCTTTTCCTTCTTTAAATTTTGAGGGTGAAAATGATGACCGTAGAGTATTAATTTTCCATTTAATTCGCTTAAAAGCTTTTTTTCGGTTCCTCTTTCCATTGGTTTGTCGGGGTTGATGAAGACAACATCATAATCCTTTATTGAATGATGATGGAAATCATTGTGATGGAATTCAGCATTATTAATGCCTAATCTTTCCTTCATTTCAAGTGCTTTCTCATGGAGCTCATCATCAATTTCAATACCTTCTGCCTGTTTACAAAATAAAGAAGCAATTAAGGTAATTTTACCGTCGCCTGAGCCCAGGTCAATAAAGCTATTAAACTTTTGCAGATTTAGTTTTTTAAAGCTTTCATATATCTCATCACTAATGGCAGCATTCCAGAAGCCAAGTTCTGTTGAGCGCATAGGCAGCTGCCCTTTTTTTAAAATTTCTTTGTAAAAATTATCATATTCTTTTTTTATTGTCTTGAATTTTCTTGCTTTCACATTAACCTACCTTCCTGCTGGTGATATTTTAATATTTTCTTTACCAATGATCTTGTTGCAACAACCAAGTCAGCAGCCTCTTTGGTGAATGTTTCATATCTTGCTTTCTCTACCCTTTCTCCCAGCCTGTCTACCCATTCAAGCTGCTGTTCATTAAGGGGCTCTTCGCTTTGGTACATACTTTTAGCTTCTTCATAAGCCTGTGCTAACTGGTATAGCCGGCTTTCTTCTTTGGCTTCTCCTGTAGCAGGAGCTTCTTCCCTTACAGTGCCTTCTAATGTTGGCTCTTCTCTAAACAGGCTTTCAATATCAATTGGCCTTGTCTCCGGAATTTTGACAGACTCTGCAATCTTTTCCCTGCTGATTTCTGCTTCTGTTTTTTTAATTAGTTTCTCTGCTTCTTCAATTTCTTTTTTGTTTTCTTCTTCTAGTTCTTTTAATTTCTTTATTCTTTCAGCAGGTGTTAGCTTTTCTAGTTCTGTTTTATTTAGTTTTGCCATCTTATTCCATAGGAACCTGACTCCATAATGTCCAGTCATTACTTGGAGCATATGCACCAAATACAAAGTAGGGCGGTCTGTTTTGCCCGAAATATGAGTAGTGGACATCTGACCATGTTTGGGGCATTTGAGCACCTCCTCTCCCTCCTCCTGCACCAATGCCGTATATGGGAGAGCCTAAATAACGCCAAGTTTTCATCAATCCATGGAAATCTGATAAATCTGTTGAAGCGTCTGCTCCTGGCTCAACTGTAATTGCTTTATCATAGCCATATTTTTTTAATGTATCCATTACTTCTTTTATTGGAGTATTTCCCTGGCCAGGCGCAAGATGATCATCCTGGAAGCCGAAGTTATCTGTTAAGTGGATATTACCGATATAGCCCTCTTTTGCTAATTTTTCGAATTCTTTTACGTACCATTGTTTGAAATCTTTATCTGCTTCTTCTATTGTTTGTCCTGGCTTGATTTGCCAGAATTTTCTCCACATATTTGCGTGGCCTGTGTCGAATGTAGCTTTAATATACTTTTTAGATAAGTTTTCTGCTTCCTCTTTTGACATTCCCGGCTGATAGAATTGGCTTTTTCCTGATAATGTTCCTTTGTAAGTATCTATTGCTTTCTCATGCAAACCAAAAGGAACTTCTTTTTTTGTTAAGAATTTTACAAACCATTTTCTTGATTCATCTACAACCCATTTTAGTTCTCTCGGATGACCTCCAAATCTTTCGGGGAATATGTTCTCAATTGCTAGGAAGACTGGATTATTAGGATCTTTGGTTCTTCGCATTGCTCTTAAGCCGGCTTCTGCATACATCCTTGCTCCGTGAAGTATAAATCTTTTGGTTGGATTTACTATGTGGTGTTTTGTTTCTGCTGTATCTTCTGCTTGTTGTAGCTGAGCAGCAGAGGACTGTCTTGCATATTCGATTCTTGCTCTCATATCATCCATTTCTTCCTTTATAATTTTTAATGGGTGCTTGGTTTCGGAAGGCAGAACATCACCCAGAACACCACCAAACTTTTGTTGTTTCATTATTTTCCATTTCTCATCTTCCGGTATGCTTTTATCCAGTTTTTCATAGAATTCTTTAGCTTTTTTTAGTTTTTCCAGAATTTCTAATTCCTGCTTGGAATGTACTGCAAATTCAACTGCCCAGCCTCTTGAATGACCTTCATTTGTTTCTAAGGTAGCGTGAAGGAAGGCTTCATCCGGATGCACAATTCCTTTGTAGTACCACCAATCATCTTCATACCATTCTCTTCCTGTTTTTTCTTTCCAATATTTCTTGTTAAATTCTGTTTGTTCCTGAGCTTCTTCCTTAAACTCATTCCAATGCTTGTAGTCAACTTCAAAGCTTCTTGATTCTTTATTGAAAACAGGAACTCTGCCAAATTTTGCATTATAGGGATCAATTATTTTTTTTCCTTCATAATCAACATAGTCTCCTTTTTTTATTCTAATAGGCTTACCCTTATATTCTGACATCCATCTTTCTTCTGGTTGTGTGGGGTATACATTATCCTGATATTTTCCATCATAATCATGATCTGCTTTTAGCCATTTTGGTACCGAAACTAATCTATCTTTCTGCACTGTTTCCATTTTTTGGGATGTCCTATCATCTAATAGAATAAAATTAGCATCATGAGGTTCTTGCTGCCTTCTTTTAAATAATAATCTGCCAGTTTGGTCGTATGATAGATTTGTTTTTCCTGTTGGATCATCAAGATATATGTCTGTTAAGGGTCTTTCCCATTCTCCTGTATGTACAACAACTGAACCAGCGCCTGCTGTGTCTGCTGCAAAATCTATTGCTCTCTGTATTTCATGGAGGCCTTCTCTGGCATTTGTTACTGAAAAATTATCTCTTTGATCTCTGCCCATCATACCCATTATGTTATAGGCAGAATGTGTTGTTAGTTTAACTTCGTTAATATTTGCGAGCTCTCTTATTGCCTGCCTTTGGTCTTCTCCATACATTCCGGGGGTATGGGCCTGCCTGTTTCCGTGTATTGCTCCGGGGAACCCTATCTCGATAGAGCCAGCACCCATTCTTATTTTAGAGTATATTCCAGCAACGTTTTGAGCAGAGATTCCCATTGGGACGCTCATTCCAACATCCTTTACAGAAGTGCTTGGTTTTTCTTTTAGGTCATGACCATACATCTCAGGGTCCATTGCATTTGCATAATCTACCATCGGATGATGGGTGTAATATCTGAATTCCATTTTTAATTGTATTGTTTTAATTTATTATTTTTATTTTTTATTTGATTTAATTACCAATTTAACATTCCATGATGTTTTTTAAAATGATGATATATGCCCCACATAGAGCCTTTGACTCCACTGGCAGCTACACTTTTAGCAAGATCTAACTGGTATAGGTCTTTTTTTGAAGGTCTTTTTGGTTCTGGTGTTTTTTTAATACCTTTATACAAGGTAAACATATCTTTGAATCCTTTGTATACATTTGCAAGAGGACTTACTATTGTAGGTGGTTTAATTTCTTTTTTCTTCTCTATTTTTTTCATCTCTTCTCCTGCTTCTTCTAAATATCTCATTAATTCATCTCCCAGGGCTTCCATTGCAGCTTTTACCGAAGCATCTACCATGCTTAATAGTTTAAAGTCTTCCTGCTCTCTCATTTTTTTATATAGCTCGATTTCTTTGTCAGTCCATGCATATGCCCTGAATGTGATTTGAACCCTTCCAACATGCAGAGGGCCTTTTTGATATCCTTCCTGTACATAGCTCATCTCAGGTCTTGTTCTGAACCAGAGATGAAGTACGATAACCTGCCAGACCTGAATATCCTTCCCCCCTATTTTGACCTTTTTTTGCGGTTTTTTGGCTAATATTTCAACCTCCATCATGGATGTTTCGAATGCTACCAATATGTCAGGAGTTTCTACTTTGCTTTGGTCCATCATCAATCTTTGGATGTTCTTAAGGTAAGGCTTGACCCATGCCATGTACATCTTTATTATTTCGTAATGTTGTCTTAGATATTTTAAAGTGAAGATTCTTCTGTTTTTTAATTCCTCAAATGTTGCTTCTTTCCATGCTAAGAATGTTCTTAGTTTTCTCTTTAGAACTTCTCTTACTTTTCTGTTGAATTCCCCTCTTTCTCTTTCTACAACTATATCAACATCTTCCTGTTTTAGAGGGTGGGTGCTGAAGAATAGGTCAGGCAGAGTTGTAAACTGAACTTCTCTTGCCATTCCATAGACAGATGCAGGATTTTTTGCTCCCTGTTCAACCATGTCAATCCATATTCCTTTTAATGTAATTTCCGCGCTTTCCCTGCTTGGACTTGCTGCGTTATATGAATCAGTGTAGTAACCCAGTCTTTCATCCAGGATACGCAGCTCTCTGACTAGCTGGAACAGTTCTTTTACCATTTTTCCTATGGTTGCTAGGAACTGGGATACTTTATCCTGCTGTAATCCTAAGCGTTGCTGGGACGTTCCAAAGAAAGCTGAGTTTTCAGCAGCAGCAAATAAATCGGTTATTTTGTCAACATGCACAAAAGAATGGAACCATCTCAGATAATGCAAGGTCCAGAAATACGGCTCTTCTATTGAGATATTGTAGCCTTCTACAAATAGCCTGTATTTTCCAAGAGGCTCAGGGTAGCCTGTAGGAATGGCCTCTCCTTCCTGAGGATAGGTGCGCGGGTAGTCCATATCCTCTTTTCCATTTCCAATCTGTTTTAACATTTCTTTTGGGTCCTGCACAGTATCACTCTCTTTTTTTGTTTTATTTTTATTTTTTGCTATTTATTTTTTATGTTTTTAACTTTCATTAGGGCTGTGTTTAGGATGCTCGTGGCCTATGCTTTGCCTGTGTTTTAGTTCTTTAATATGTTTTAATTTGTTTTCAATTATTTTATCAACATTAGCACTAAATTCTTCTATTAGTAAGGAGACATGTTCTCCTCCCAGGAAATGGGGCAATATTACATAATCTGCACCTGCATCATAGAGTTTTAATGCTTTCTCTACGGAGGATGCTGTTACATAGATTGTTGCTTTTTTATTTACTTCTTTTACTTTTTCTATTAATAACTTATTGACCTTGGAGCTGGGTATTGTTGATATAATCATTTCTGCTTCTTTGAGAGGCAGCCTTTCTAAAACCTCTATGTCGCTTGCATCTCCATATAGACAGGATATTTTCTTTTTTATTAGTATCTTTATAATCTCGGGGTTGTAATCAACAACAAGCAGTTTTTTTCCTAATTTCATTATTGTCCTTGAAATACTGTAACCTATTCTGTTATGGCCGCACATGATTACATCAATCTTTTTTTTAGGGAGGTATTCCAGCTCTTCGTAACCTTCTGTGATCCTATCAAAGGGTTTTAGGGATTTTTTTAGTTTTAAATAAATGCTATTGTCAAATTGTATGAAATAGGATGTAATAATCATTGTGATAATGGCAACAAGGATTGTCAGTGTGAACATAGATCTGGAGATATGGCCTAATATAACTCCCTGTGAAACTATAATCAAGGAAAATTCTGATATCTGGGCCAGGGATATTGAAGTTAAGAAGCCGATTCTTCTTTTATACCCAAAAAAGGAGCATAAAAACATAGTGATAATGGGCTTTATGATGATAGTAAGTATTAGAAGGATGATTAGCGGTTTTATTATATGTCTGATCTGGTCTATCATTAGTTCCATCCCCAAGGAAACAAAGAATATGGTTGCAAAGAAATCTCTTAATGATCTTACTTTTCCTATAATAGCAAAGTTATAGGGCAGATTAGCCAAGCTTAAACCAGCTAGGAAGGCTCCTACGGCTATTGAAAAATTTAGATAATGGGCTGTTATTGATAATAAAAAGCAGATGGATATTGAGCTTAGAAATAATACTTCCTGGGTTTTTGCAGCTATTTTGAAGATTTTTGGGAATAAGAATTTTGTGAAAGCTAATGCAAGCAGTAGAAGAAATATGCCTTTTACTAGAGCAAGGATAATAGGCAGAGATGAATTGCTGTCCAGGGAAGTTAAGATAGACAAAGCTAATATGGCTAACAAATCTTCTAATAGTAAGATTCCGACAATTATTCTTCCATGTAAGGTATCAATCTCTCTTTTATCAGATATTAGTTTTACTACAACCATTGTTGAGCTGAATGCTATTATGATTCCAATGTAGATAGCTTCTTTCGTAACAAATCCAAGGACTAGGGCTATTATAAAGCCAAGGGTAAACATTAACAGGCTTCTGATTGTTCCTCCTAGTCCGGAAACTATAGCAACATCTTTCAGCTTTTTGAAATCCATTTCCAGTCCTACTATAAACAAAAGGAAAGCAATGCCTATTTCAGACATGTTTGAGATTAACTCTTTGTTTGTTATCAGGCCATAGACCGGGCCTATTAAAAGGCCGGTTATTATATAAGCAGGGATTAATGGCTGCCTTAGCCTTTTTGCTATGAATGCGAATATTGTTGCTATTATCAGGAGAGTTCCAATCTGAAAAAAGGCGTCATTGACTTTTGCACCAATGAAGAATTGTTCCAGTTTTGGCGCTAATTGTATCAAATTCATTTTTTAATCTCCAGGATAAAGCCTTCTTTGTATTTTTTGAATTCTATATTCATCCCTTTTTCCAGGCCTTCATATTCTGCTATTCTTTTGGGTATTGTAATTACTAGCTGGCCCGAGTACAGTTTTTGGATTTTTACCATATTTCCACGCGTTTTAGGCTATTTTCATATCCTACCCACCCTTCTGTTTCCATAGGGGGATTGTTTTTGATTTTAATACTAGTATTTTTGATAGTATTTTTATTATTATTTTATTTAGTTAGTATACTATTTTATATACTAGTATTTAAAGATTATGGTTTTTGTTGTAGTATATTAAACAAAAATTTAAAAATCAGGTTTGATTTTTATTCTGTTATGCTAGGGGATTTAGTAGATGAAGAAAGAGTTGAGCTGTTTTTAGTTGATGTGTTTAATGATTGGGTTAATCATGGTGAGCGCTTTGACAATTATACGGCTTATGCTAGAGTTGCGAGAAGAAGGGCGCTAGAAATATCCCATATGGCTTCTGGCTCATTGGAATCTTACATTCAGGATGCGTATAAATCTACAAATCAGTTTATTGAGTCCGCTGAGAAATTAAGGGATGTTAATTTAGATCGATCAGAAAGGTTCAGATTTTCCCATTTACATTGGTCTTCTTTGTACAGAATGGGTAGGCTTGATTATGGTGCTGTTCTTTTTAATATTTATATGCAACAACTGATAAATCAAGTAAGAATGATCAATTTAAGTTTAAAGTGGCAGTATAGAATAGGACAGTATGTGTTAGACGAGGATAAAAGGAAGGACGAGTTTGAAAGGATGCTTTCTGCTGAGGATTTCGATGATTTTCACAGATATGCTAAAATATCTGTTTATAAAGACTTATTCCCTAAGTGATTCTTTTTATTTCTTCAACCCCATCTAAGGGTTTCACCCGCTAGACCCCCACCTCCAGTTAGTGGGACATAAAGTCCCACAAACGACAAAAGAAAGAAATGCTAATCTCTTTTAGATTCAAACTAATTTTTTGATTTCTTCTACGAGATCGGAAGCGAGGTAAGTAAACCCTTTCTTCTTTTTCAATAAAATATCACCTGCTAAGCCGTTAAAATAGGCTGCGTTTATTGCTGATTGCAGTAAAGATAAGCCCTGCCCTAGAAAGCCGACACATAGCCCTGCCAGAACATCTCCTGTGCCTGCTTTTGTCATTCCTGCATTGCCTGTTTTATTATAGTAGGTTTTATTGGTTGTTATTATCTGGTCTATGGGATCTTTTAATAGAATTACATTATTTTTTAAGTGTTTTTTGTAGTTGTTTTTGTTTAGTTTTGAGTTTTTTAATAGAATTTTAAACTCTCCTTTGTGGGGGGTTAGGATGGCATTTCTTATGTCCTGCAATTTTATGTGCTTTAGAGCATCTGCATCTATAACCAGTGGTTTTTTTGTTTCCTTAACATATTTTTTAACAAAAGTTTTTGCATGCATTCCTATGCCATTGCCAATCAAAACAGCATCAAATTCTTTTTCAAACTTTAAAATACCTTTTGCCCTTGATGCGCAGAAATCATCTCCTTTGTATTTTTTTACCACTAAATCCGGGCTTATGGCATTAATTGCCCAGCCTACCTTTTCAGGAGCAGCAATTGTCACCCAGTCAACTCCTGATCTTAGAGCTGCTAAGCCTGCCAATGCAACTGCTCCAACATATTCTTTAGAGCCTCCAATAATCAGAACTTTGCCATTGTCTCCTTTATGGCTTTTTGAGCTTCTTTTTGGGAGATTTATTTGTTTTTTTGTTATATACATCATCTTATTCCAATATCCACAATAACTATCTTATCTTTAAATTTTTCTAAACCTTGCTTTATATCATGGAAAGTAATAATTAAATCCGCATTGATTACCTTATTAGCAGATTCTCCTGTATCTGGGTTTATTCCGGTAGGAACATCAACCGCAATTTTAAAAGCTGTTGAATTGTTTATTAAATCAATTATTGAGCTTATTGGCTCTTTGATTTCTCCGCTGGCTCCTGTGCCTAATATAGCGTCTATTATAATGTCATAATCATCAAAATCAACCTGTTCAAAGTCTATTAACAGTTGTATTTTGTTATTTTCCTCTATTTTTTTGAAATTAGCTGCTGCTTCTTCCTTGAGCTTATCTTCATCTCCTATGAACAATACATCAGTTTCTGCCTCCTCATATAAATATCTTGCAGCAACAAAGCCATCTCCTCCATTATTCCCGTGATAAGCTACAATCAGGATTCTTTTATCTTTTAAATTTGGAAATTTTTCTTTAAGTGTTTTGTAAATTACCCTGCCTGCATTTTCCATTAATTGAAGCTTGGAAATTCCGCAATTTTCTTCAAGCTGCCTCATTTCATTTACAGATATCATCCTAAAAATTCCTTTAGTTTTTCTTTAGCGTCTATATTATTATCAAATCCCTTTATTAATTTTTCTATCTCGTCGGAAGTTTTTATGCCCTCCTGGGTAAGAAAGTCCATTAAATCTGTTTTTTCAGAGTTTATTATCCTTCTTAGAAGATATTTATAGGGGTAGTTCATAGCCGGCTTTATTTTGCCCTGTTTCATCAAATCAACTATAAGCCTGTTTATCCATTCTGTCAGGTAATCATATTCTATTATATTTAAGAAATCTTCTCCGAATGATTCATATAATTGTTTTGCCAATATTTTCCTGTTGCTTTGGAAATTCTTCGAATTTCCTAACCCTTTAGAATCCTTTGGATTCAAAAGTTTGTCGTCTAATTCTGGTAAAATTTCTTTTATTGCAGGGCAGGATCCGAACATGTCTTCTTTTTTTAATTCCTCACCTGTTTTTAGAAACGGGCCTTTGTTGAAGGGAAAAAGCCTGCAGATAAAGGCTCTTTTTTTATTATAGATAAGGCATTTATTGTCTTTTAAGAAAGGGCAGCTGTCATAATCCATATAATATGTTACAATAATTGATTTTTTTGAGTTTAAATCAAAAACAACTCTTGAAGGCATTATTTTTGCATTGATGTTTATTTCTTTTTCCCATTCTTTGAATCTTTTAGCTTCAAAATCAAATAATGGAAATGACATTCTTTCTATTGGAAATAACTGGATTAACGGTAATCTGCCATAGGCATATTTTTTTAAGAATTTTTTTTCATCTTCAGAAATCATTCCTCTTATATGGCTACAACACTGGCCGCATTGAATGCAATGGAATTTTTGGATCATTTCAAATAGTTTTTATTTTTTAACCTTACATCCTCCACTTGGCAAGGCTCTTATTATATCATCTATATTACCACCAATCTTTTTTTGTATGAATTTTGCAATATTGCTTGCTTTTTCTTTTCCCTGCTCTATTTCAACATATTTTTCGCAGTTCTTTTTTATTGCTTGTACAGGGCCAGCCATTATTTTATCCTTGTAGAGACCTATGGCGCAGCTGACATTATTTTCTACATAGTTAAGCTTGCCTTTTGTTACAAATCCTCCTCTAGGTACAAACTCTCCTGATGGGGCTTCTTTTGTTAATTGTTCTGGTTTACAATAGAAAACAGATGAATTCTGCAGGCCTAGTTTCCATGCTCTGGAGAAGGTTACAGTTGCATCTGCTGCTTCTTTTATTGTCTTCTCATCCATCCTTTTATTATTAGATTTAATTACAAAGAAAGGACTGCCGACCATATCTGTGTGGAATACCAAATCGTCTTTATCGGTATGCTTCTTTACTATAATTTCATTTGTTGTTGCGTCTCTTCCTCCAATAATCAGAAAACCTTCTGAGGAAATAAACCATCTGAATTTTTCATACCATTCTTTTTTCGTTTTGGTTTTTTCTATTTGTTCTTTTTCTTTTGCTTTTTCCTTTTCTAGTTTTTTTAATTTTCTTTTGGTTTCTTCTAAAGCTTCCTTTGCTCCCTGTATTTTTTTCTTGAACTTTTTGGCTTTTTCATAATATAAAGATGCGTTTTCTTCTAGGGATTTGTTTATATCCAATTTTATTATTGTCATATCGAGAACGAAGTTGAGTTATTTTAAATATTTATCGTTGGGTCCAGCTCTAACTGTTTGATTTTTAGATATCTGCTAGACTCAATTACTCCAAAAATTCATTTGATGGGAATTTTTGCTATCTGAAAAATTCCCCTGTAAGGAAATGCCTTTTGAACACTTCATATATGAAGAAGAGATAACCTCCTACATAGAATAATATTGTGAGCATTGCAAATAAGATAAAATAGAAAGAAAGTAGGAACTCTGAGGATTTAAGTAAGAATATTATTGTGTTGATGTAGTATTGGTAGAGGCTTATGAAATAGTATGATATATAGACTCCAAAGTAGACTACTCCTATTAGTACAGCAACGATAAAAACATCTTTTTCAATTGTTTTGTTGAATTCCAGAATCCATATAATCAGTCCGAAGATTATTGATAATATTACAACTGTTATTATTGCTGTTGTTCTGGTTTTTATTATGGTATCTATTAGTGAGGTAGAATTCAGTATGCTTTTGGTTAAGATGTCCACACCTGCCAAGCCTTTTATGTTTATTCTTCTGATAAAGAAAGCAGGGGCCAGAGCAAAGCACATCAATGAAGAGAAAACCAGGGCTAATGGTGTCCTTGAGACATTAAGCGCTCTTCCTGTGAAGTATCTGTACCAAACAAATGTCGGCAATATTAATAAGAAAAGCATTGCTATTGCGTTAAAGAAGTAACCCAATATTAGAGATATATCCCCTATTATTTTTGTGGAGGACATATCTTTTATTAGCAGGTAGATTAATGCTGTGTGCCCTGCTCCTAATTGACCGAAGTATAATATGTCTTTTAGCCCTATGATATAAGGAATAATGAAATTCCCAACATCTGTTAACAGGTGTAATGCCAAAAGCCCCATTATGCCTAAGTAGAGGGTTTGCTTATAGTGGAATGTTTCTATGAATCTTTTATAGAAGGTTTCTCCTAAATGGCCTATTTTGTAGATGAAGTTTGTTGGGTTTAGTTTATCGTGGTGCCTTACTATGATGAATAGATAGGTGAGAATGCCTATTACTGCTAGAGGCGCATCTAGCGCTATTGCCAGCCATTCTGCTGCCAGGTTGAAAAAAATTATAAAGAATGCTACTAGGACTAGAAGGAAGCTGATGAATCTTATTATCAGTTCTTTTGTATTTTGTGCTGGCGGTCCTACCTCATGGAGAACAGCCATAAAGCTTGGCTGCCTTATTTCAAACCTTAATGCCATGTATAATGAGATGAATATGAGAAGAATTCCGGCCAGATAAAAAGAATATTTTTCTATCAGGGCTACATTGGTTATGAGGAAGGAGTAGAATTTTTCGAAAAGGTGCGCTTCTTCTATTGCTACCTGTACATAACCCATCAGATCCTTAACCATAAACAAAAAATAGGTTAGGACAATGACTGTATCAAATCTTGATCTTTTATAACCTACTAGGATGGTGCTTAAACTAGCCCTTATGAATAAATAGCCTAGAGCAGTCCATGAAATGAGCTTTTTTATAAAATCTAAGTCTCCTGGTAATACCTCTAGGAAATCCAATATGTGTAATATAATGAGTAATGTTAACAAGGTTATTTCTATTTTTTGCTGCAATCTGGGGTTCATATTGGTTTTTTTGCTTATTAAGTATTTATTTTTTTCCATAACATTTAAATATTATGGTTTACATAAGTTAGATTATGATAGGTTTCAGGAGAAGACCCAATATATTCGAGTCAATATTATTGATTATAGGGGTTATTTTGATTCTATTGGGATATATGGTGATTTATAGGGTATATGCCGCTGAAGGCGTACTTTCATGGGATTTATTACAGACATTATTTTTGTGGGTTTTGATGATTTTGCTAATTATATTGGCAGCAGTAAATGAGAATATGAAAGAGGAGCTGAAGGTTGTTATACAGAATCAGGCAGAAGAGATAAAACTTTTGAGGGATGATTTCAATAGTAAGAAGAGATGATTCTTTTTTCTTTTCTTTTTGTTGCTAAGTGGATAGATGAAAGTTTTTAATTCTATATTTTTTATTAAAATAACAGCTTAGTAGATAAGAGCTCTAAATTCGTAACATTAACAAATTTGTGAGTAAAGAATGGTTAAAGAAAAATCTTTTTTAGATGTTAAAAAACCAAAACAACAGAAATCAAAGATTTCTGAGCTTTGTTTTTTACTGCGTAAAAACCAAAAGATATATAAAGTAGTGTAATTCCTATGGAAGATTAAGGGGGATTTCATCCTGTAAAAAATATTAAATAATGAGGTCTTAGGAATCAAAAATCAAAGATTTTTGGTGTTGCAAAACAAGTTTGCAACAATCAAAGATTCCTAACCCCATCAAACTTAGTTTGAGGTGAGAAAATGAGAGTAGGCTATATTATTGCTGTTGCACTTTTGGTTTTAGTTTTTATGGTAGGATGTGCAACACAAGAAGAGACACCAACGACACCAGAAACACCACCAACAATTCCAGAAGCACCAGCGGAAGAAGCAGAAACACCACCAGCGTTGCCAGAGGCACCTGCCGAGGCACCTGCTGAAGAGGAATCAGAATTGAGCGATGCTGAGCAAGCACAAATAGAAAGGCTAAAAACTGCGTGTGAAAGAGGGAATGCAGGGTTATGCGCTGCACTTAAGAATAGGTATAACATTGATTGGCCACCAGCAGTTACCGAAGAGCCAGAAACCGTTGAAGAGCCTGTTGAAGTTAGTGGAGAAGAAATATAGTTGGGTTTTTTCTTTTTTCTTTTTTTTAAAATATTGAAAAGGCAAGATATTTTTGGATTATCAGGGCAAATCAAATGAATTTGAGGTGAAAAATGAAAATAACCTATATTGTTGCACTTTTGATGATAGTTTTTATGGTAGGATGTGCAACAACACAACCAGAGGAAGCACCTGCAGCACCAGAAGAACCAGCAGAAGAAACACCAGCATTGCCAGAGGAACCTGCAGAAGCACCAGCAGAGGAAGCAGAAACACCAACAGTTGTTGAGGGAGATGTTATTGTGACAAGTGCTGGTTTTGATCCAGCTGAAATGACAGTACCCCTAGGTACAATGCTTACTGTAGTGGCAGGTGAAGGAAGACATACATTAACTGTTGATGGAAAATCAACACCACCTATAGAAGAAGGGACAGGGTATGATATAACATTTGATACAGCAAAAACAGTAAGGATATGGGATCTTTCTTCCAAGAAGTGGCTTATTGTAACAGTAACAGAAGAATCTGCTGAAGAAGCAGAAGAATAAAGGTTATTTTTCTTTTTTATTTTTTTTGAAATAAAAAGATATTTATATATGTATAGCTGGTAGTACATTATGAAGTCAAAAATGAAATTAAAGCACCTTATTGCAATGTTAATAGCCCTTGTTATTGTACTGATGCTTATTTTTAGTTTTTCTGTTTATGAGATTTTGAAAAGGGAGGAGATTAAGAAGGAGTATGTTGCTGAGGAGGTTATTGAGCCAGAGGAGGTTATACCTGATGAAGGAGAAGAGATTCCGGATATAGAAGAAACTGAAGAGGAGGTAGAGGTCTTAAATGAAGTCAGAATAAAAATAAAAAATTTGAAATTTGATCCTGAGAAGGTTACAATAGCCCCTGGTACAACTGTAATCTGGGTTAATAATGATACTTCTGCACATAAAGTTGTTGCTTATGACAGGTTATTTTACGGTCCGAGAATGGAGCCTGGAGATAAATATTCTTTTACATTTACTCAAGAAGGGATTCACAGATATTTTGATGCTGTATTTCCTAAGATAGGCAGGGGAAGCATTATTGTTAAGGAAGAACCTTTGCCTATAACTGGAGGCGTGGTTGGAATTGATTTAAGCAAAGAGGAAGCTAATGGGAAATTTGCTTTATTAATTCTTTTGTTTGCAGTAATGGTCTTCTCATTAGGTCAGGGGTTGTATAAACATTACGGGATATAATAACAAAAAATAAAAAATAAAAGAATTATCTGCCTCGAGCCATCTTTGCGCAAGAGATATCTCCTTTCTTGTCAATGAAATATAGGAAGCCTTTCTTCTTTTTAATGCCTACTTTTGCTACAACTTGCACTTTTGCTTTTCCTTTTTTCTTTCCTCTTGCCATCTTTGCGCAGGCTACATTTCCTTTCTTATCCACAAAATACAGGTAGCCGTCCTTTTTCTTTATTCCAACTTTTGCTACTTTTTGTGCCATTTTTTACTCTACCTCCTTATTGTCTATTATCTAAGACCTGGAAATCCCCCGTCTTAAAATATCAGGTTTATAGACGGGAATGAAAGACCGCTTATATATAAATGTTTCGTTTTTCCGACGACAAAATAGGTAATTGGGCAGTGATGAAAATGTCAGAAATCATTTAATCCTTTCTGCTCGAACTTTGGTTTTTCTGTTTTAATTTCAACTTTGTCCTTATTTGAAAATAATGGCTTTCCGTATTCCCCGTCAAAGCCCGGCTGTATTGTTATTTTTCCTTGCCTGTTTTTTATTATTGCATTTGCTATTTTTTCGTCTACAACCTTTTGTAGCTCTTCTCTCTTTGCTTCCAGTAAAATTTTAAACTCATTTCCAAATTTATTTATCAGGTCATAATATATCTTCCATGTTTTTTTAGAAGCTAATTGAGAGCCAATTAAAGTGGAAATTATTTCGGATAATGGTATTAAAGCGTTGAATGGCTTTGCATTTTTTGGCTTAAAACCTACTTCCCTGTCTGCAAGTTCTTCTACCCTGTGTAATACCCCGATTGTTAATGTTCTTCCGCATTTTGGGCATATATTTTTTATTTTTACAGAGTCTTTTGGATTCATGCATATTTTGCAATTTCTGTGACCGTCAAAGTGATATTTTCCATAACTCGGATCAACTTCGATTGTTCCTTCCAGGCCATTTTTTGTTCTTATTGCATTGATTATATTTTTGTAAGTCAATTCTTTCAGGTTGAATATTGTTGCTTCTCTTCCAATACGCCATGGCCAGAATGAATGTAAGTCTGAGAAAGAAACTAATGTGTATTTATCTAACTGTGATAATCTCCAGTTCATTGCAGGGTCGCTACTTAAACCAGTTTCCAAACCATATACATGTTTGCTTTGATCCTTAAAGCATTCTTCAACAGAATCAAAACCAGACATTGAGCCGAATAAGCCGAACCATGGCGTCCAAATATGTGCCGGGATTATCTCAATTTCACTATCAATATTTTTTAATGCTTCTGTTACTTCAATGCATGATTTATCAAAAATAGGCCTGCCGTCATAGTCTATTCTTCCTATTTTTTGCAGATAATCTGTTATTTGTTCAACAACATCAAAGTTTTTTGCAAGTAAAACTAAATGAATTCTTCTTCCTTTGTTTTCTTGTGAGTATATTAATGAGATCTCTGTTTGGAGCATGAAAGAAAAATTATCTTTAGTTTTCAGGATTCCTGTCTTATCTTCCTCTAAGTTATCTTTTAACTCTTTGAGCCATTCAGGATGTGTGAAATCTCCAGTTCCTAACAGATGGAGGCCTTTTATTTTGGCATATTTTTCCAGGTTTTCTATGTTTAATTCTTTGGATGTTGCTCTTGAGAATCTTGAATGTATATGCAAATCAGATATTATTTTCATGGTAAGAAGGATTAAAACAGAATATATAAAAACTTTGTTTTGTATTAAAAAATATTTAATAACTATATAGTAGTCATAATAGAAAAGTTTAAATAAGGCAGTGTATTTACAGCTAATAACATGGGGGTGAAAATTTTAATTTTTTTGGTGGCTTTGATGGTTTTGATTAGTTCCTGTGCTACAGAAAAGACAAAGCCAGTAGTAACCGATGTTGGTGGAGAGGTTAAAGAAGAGACTAAAATTGAGGAAAAGACAGTTGAGGAAAAAGAGGTAGTTACAGAAGAGCCAGAGAAAGAGGAAGGAACAGTAGAGGAGGAAAGTCAGGAAGAAGGAAAAGAAGAGGCGTTGCCTTCAGGGACTCGTGTTATTACAATAAAGGATCTGAAATTAGACCCTCAGGAATTAACCATAAAGAAAGGAGATACAGTAATATGGAAGCATGAAGATACATGGGAGGAAGATGAAGAGACAAGGCATTATTTAGCTGCGCATAGTAACGAGTTCAGAACACCAATTTTGTATTACGGAGATACTTTTGAGCATACATTTAATAAAACAGGGACCTTTACTTACATTGATGTTTTATACAAAGAGAGAAGCTATATGAGGGGCACGATAATTGTGGAATGAATAGCATAAGATTTTTATATGCGTTCTACTTCTGATTGGAACTATATGGCGGAAGATATAATAAGTACATTAAATTCTAAAGATATGAATGAATTCAAAAAGGATTTTGTAGAATTAATGAGGGTTCATGCAGGTATTAATAACGAATATTCTAAATTAGGCAAGGATATTGATAGATATATTTGTGAGTTTAGGAAGATAGTTAATTTGTTTAATAAAAAATATAAGAATTTAGTAGTGAGGCTGAAGCAGATAACAGAGGAATTAGAACTGAGGCTTTTTATAAAGGAGAAGAGCGTTAAGGATGTTTTTTTAAATGTAGCATCTAAGTTTAATGGCCTAAAAGCTATCGGGGCTAGTGATTTTGGACAAGCAAAGGTAGAAGAAGCAGATAAATTTTCAAAAGAGCTTGCTAAAATAAAAAATAAGCTATTTATCTCTTATTTTGGGCAGGAGGCAGAAGGAACAATCTTCTTAGAGCAAAGCCAAAAAGGATTAATTGAATTACATCATACAGAGGCAGGGAATGAGAAATCTTCAGAGTTTAAATTATGTTCTTATTATGCTGTTAAAGATGGTGTTGGTAAGGGAGATATATATAACAAATTATCTGCTATGGGTTTTGTAGAAATGCCTTTTCTGGACAAGGTGAGAAATTTTTTTAAAAAGTTCAATCCAAGGATGGAGGAATAGGATGACTCCCTTAATATTTTTGATAATTGGTATAGTGGGGCTTTATATTGGAGCTGGTTATGTTGTTGAGAGTGCAAAGAATATTGCAAAGAAGCTTAGGGTTTCTCATACTTTAGTTGGTTTAACCATTATTTCCATAGGGACTTCCATACCTGAGATAATGACTAATCTTTTTGCAGGGTTAAAGGTAAGATTTGGGACAGAGGCATCCGGTATAGCTGTCGGAACCAATATCGGCTCTGATATTACACAGATTACGTTTATTTTAGGGTTTACTGCTCTTTTAGGAACAATGTATGCCACAAAGCAATTATTGAGAAGGGATTTTCCCATGGTTTTATTCTCGATAGTGGCTGTTTTTATTGTTGGGGTCACTGGCTTTAAGGTAGGTTTTGCCGAAGGAGCGATATTATTAGCTATCTATTTTGTTTATCTTTATTTTGTTAGCGAGCATGAGAGCGTCATGGGAAAAGTAAAACATAAGCTGAATAAGGTAGACAAGGAAAGGTTTTTGAGGAGCTTATTGGTTAGGGCTTTTAAGAGGGGGTATATAGCTGATGCAACATTGATGGCTTTTGGCATGGCGATTTTGATTATTGTCTCTGATATAGTTGTTAATAGCGCTATAATGCTGGCAGAGGTTTGGGGTGTTTCACAAAGTTTTATTGGTGTGATGATTGTAGGTGTGGGTACAGGACTACCAGAGTTGTCTACAGCGTTGAGGGCTATATTCAAAAAAGCAGGAGGAATTTCAGTAGGGACCTTAATCGGGAGCAATATAACAGACCCTATGTTTTCTTTGCCTGTTGGTGCAATGGCTTCTGGTATTGGTTTGACATTTGATAAGAATTTATTGTTTTTTGATATTCCTTTTTGGTTTGTTTCTTCTATAATTGCATTTTTATTGTTTGTTATTTATAAAAAAATTGGCAATCATAATAAGAAACATGGGATGTTTTTAATTGCTCTGTATATTCTATTTATATTTTTAAAATTGAAGTTCTTCTTACAATAAAAACCCAAAATTATATAAATGATTACTTATTCTTTTTTTTAGTCAATATTCTTAAAATATTGGCATAGGAGGTGCATAAAATGGCAGAAGAAGAACAAAAAACAGAAGAAACAGAAGAGACGCAGGAACAACCAGCTGAGCCAGCAGAGGAAGAAGCACCAGCTGAAAAAGAAGAGAAAGAAGAGAAAGAAGAAAAGGAAGAAAAAGAGGGTGAATCTAAAGAGGAAAAACCAGCTGAGACAGAATAAGCTGATCAACTACAGTAATAAAGGAATGAGCTATTTCTTTTTTATTTTTTATTTTAAAAAGATTTAAATAATTATCCTAAAATAGATTTTACTGGTGGCATTAAAATTAAAATAGCTTTAACCTGCAGTATTAAACCTGATAATATTAATGAAGAAGATAAAGAGAAATATGCTGAGTTTGATAGCAAGGAAACGATTGATGATTTAGCAAATGCTATTAAGGCAAATGGGCATTTTGTTGAGGTTATTAATGTTCAGGATGATATTAAAGAAGTTTTAGAGAGTAAGAAAGACAATATCGATTTGGTGTTTAACGTTGCTGAGGGCATAGAAGGGGAAGACAGGGAAGCCGTTGTTCCTAGGATTTGTGAGGAGTTAAAGATTCCTTTTTCTGGTGCAGGCTCTGAAACATCTGTAATTGTTCTTAATAAAGCGAAGGCCAAGGAGATTTTATTGGCAAATAGTATCCCAACTCCTAGATTTCAGGTTTTTGAAAATGAAGATGAAGAATTAAAAGACTTAGAATTTCCATTATTAGCGAAACCCTTGTGGGAAGGATCATCTAAGGGCTTGTTTAATGAAAATTTAGTTAGTGATAAAGATAAATTAAAAGAAATAATAAAAAGGATAAAAACAAATTATAATCAGGCTGCGATTGTGGAAGAATTTATTGATGGAAGGGAGTTTACTGTTTCTGTTGTTGGTTATGATAATCCTGTTGTTCTGCCAATCGTTGAAATAAGGTTTGACCATTTGCCTTTTGGTATACATCCAATGGATAGTTATGAAGCGAAATGGATTTATGATAATCCTAATGCTGAGCATGATCCATTAGTGTGCCCTGCTGAGGTTGATAAAGAGTTAGAGGATAAAATAAAAGAGGTTGCATTGAAAACATTCAAGGTTTTGGATTGTAGAGATTGGGCAAGAGTGGATATAAGGCTAGACAAGAATAATTTTCCACATGTTCTAGAGGTTAATACTCCTCCAGGTTTTATGAAAGATCCAAAAGAGAATTCCAGACTGCCAAGGGCTGCTTATGCTAAAGGATGGAGCTATGAGAGGCTGATTGGAGAGGTTATTAAGAGCGCGGTGGAGAGATGGGACTTGAACAAATAGATTTAAATAATATCTATATTTTGTTTTCTTTGGGGGAAGAATGAAAATAGCAGTCTTATTCACAAAACGAGATGAGATGGCAGAGTCTTATCACGAGGACTGGGAAGGCAGGGATACTAATGATGATGCAGAGTCTGTTATGAAGGCTTTAAGGGAATTAGGGCATGAGGTAAGGGTTTATCATGTTGATATTGATTTATTTGAGAAATTAAAGAATGATAAGAAGGATATTGATTTGGTTTTTAACTTATGTGATGACGGCTTTTATTCTAATCCTGAGTTAGAGCCTCATTTGCCTGCCATGCTGGATGTTTTGGAGATTCCTTATACCGGTGGGAATTATTTTACACTAGCATTGACGTTAAAAAAGGATACTGTGAAGAAGATATTACTCTACCATAATCTACCTACGCCCAGATTTCAGGTTTTTGAGACTGGTGATGAAAAGTTAGAAGAGTTAAATTTTCCCTTGATTGTTAAGCCAATTCATGAAGATGCCTCTATTGGTATTAAGGACGACTCTGTTGTTAGCGATGAAGAGAAATTAAGGGAGAGGATTAAGTATGTTATTAAGGAATATAAACAGCCTGCTTTAGTTGAGGAGTTCATTGACGGGAGGGAATTTAATGTTGGCATTCTGGGTGATAAGGAAAAAGAGTTTTTGCCTTTATCTGAAATAACTTTTGATGGTTTACCTAGGGATAAGCCCAAAATAGTAAATTATGCTGCAAAGTGGAAAGAAGATACTGTTGATTATAAAGAAACAAGGAGGAGCTGTCCTGCAAAGGTTGATGAAGAATTGGGCAATAAATTAAGGGAGTTAGCTTTGAAATCTGCTTCTTTATTCGGATGCAGGGATTATTTCAGGGTTGATTTTAGAGTTAGAAATAATCAGCTATATATTCTGGAGGTAAACCAAAGCCCGGATATTTCAGAGGATGCAGGTTTGTTTGCAATGGCCCAGGCTAAAGGGTATTCTTATAAAGGATTGATTGATAAGGTTGTGAAAAGCGCAATAAAAAGGAAAGATGATAATACAAAATAGATTGCTGAAAAAAGGTTTTTCTATAAATTTATTGGAGGATGCTAGATTAGAGTATCCTAAAGATGTATGGGAGGATTTAGACAAGGAAATAAAGAAAATAATTATAGACAATCTGGTATATTTAAAGGTTTCACCTTATGGTATGTTCTTGAATAAAGAGATGAATTTTTGTTTCTCTAAACCTTTTCTTAAGGATTTGGGGGATACCGGTGTTATAGCTGATATTCCAAGAGTTGCAGAAGAGGATAAGATATCCACGAGAGAGTTAATTGAAAGATTCCAAAATAAAAAAATTATATTTAAGGATGAAAATGTAAGTTTAATTGATAAAGAAACTAGTGAAGCTGCAATATTGGGCATATCTTTCGGTAAGGATAGTCTACTCTCATATGGGGTAGCAAAAGAGATTGGATTAAAAACAAAACTGGTTTTTGTGCAGGACTGCTGGGATATAGAGATGGTGCATAAGCTGTTGTTGGTGAGAAGGTTTGAAAAGGAGTTTGAAGAGAGGATAGAGGTAATGCGGGACGAGATTGATGATATATCTTCTTATAAAAGGATAAATACAACCAGTTCTGAGGGTATTGTAGGCAGTAATGCCATGAATGGTTATATGCTAATGTTTTTTCCTTTTGCCGTAAGATATAGGGCAAATAAAATAATATTTGGGAATGAGCAGAACTTTAATGATTTTTTTGTGAATAAGGAGGGTTTCAGGGTTTATCCTTCTTATGAGCAGTCAAGCGAATGGATGATTGAGCAGAATAAGGCTCTGAAGGAATTTACAAATGATAAAATTAAGGTCACCAGTTTTATAGAGCCTTTGTATAATATTGCTGAGGTCAAGGTTTTGTTTAGCAGGTATCCCTCTATTGCTAAATACCAGATGTCCTGTAGTTTGTCAAAAACAAGGAAGAGGAAGGAAAAATGGTGTTATTATTGTCCTATGTGTGCAAAGGCTTTTCTTTATCTTAAAGCAAACGGTATTGATCCTAAAATTATTGATTTTAATAAAGATTTTTTTGGTAAGGAATATGAAAAATTTTATCCTTTATTTAATGATAGGCCAGAGAGGGTTCTTGAAAAGCCAAAAGCAGTTAGAGACGAGCAGTTACTGGCTTTTTATCTTGCTTTTAAGAATGGTTGTAATGGGTATTTAATTGATAAATTCAAAGAGAAATTTTTGGAAGAGGCCAGGGAAAGGGAGGATGAGCTTTATAAGAGGTTTTTTAGTGTTTATGATGCTATGTCAATTTCTGGTAATACTAAAGAAGAGATTAATTCAATCTATAAAGAGGAGTTAAGTAAATGAGATGGCAAGAAGCGTCTAAAATAATAAAAGATGCATGGGAAGAAAAAATTGAAACAGACGATGGCAGTTATTATAGGAATATTATTCAAAATATTCTAAATAAAAAGAAATTATTTTTTGATTCTGCCAATAAGTTCGGAACTCCGCAGTATATTTTAGATGAAGAAGTTTTAAGAGAAAAGGCTCTTGGTTTTATAAAAACTTTTAGGAGATATATCCCTAATCCTGAGTTTTTTTATGCTTTTAAATCAAATGATTTGCCTTATTTATGCAAATTTTTGAAGAATTTGGGATATAATGCAGATGTTGCTGGTTTGTTTGAGCTGAAGTTAGCTTTAAAGCTTGGTTTTGAAAAAATAATATTTACAGGTCCTGCTAAAACTGATGAAGAATTGAGGTTAGCTATTGAGAATAGAGAGAGGGTAATAATTAATATTGACAATATTGATGAGCTTTACAGGATTATTGAGCTAGTTAAGGATGGCAAGGTTAGAGTAAGTATTAGGATAAATCCTGATTCTGTTGTTATGAAAGGATGGAGCAAATTTGGGGTTGATTTGAATGATTTGAGGGAAATAATAACAAAAGCAAGGGAAAATAAAAAAATTGATTTAATTGGTTTGCATTTTCATTCTTCATGGAATGATACACCTCAAAGATATTGCAGGAATATTAGGTTGATTGGGGAATTTCTGAGAGATGATATCAAGGATTTTAAATTCCTGGATATTGGAGGAGGCATTTATCCAGAAGACCAGGCTACTTTAACCAAGTTCAGCCATAGGTATATGCTTAATGAAATTATTTCTGAGCTTAAAGATAGGGATATTGATTTTGATTTTACTAAATTTTCTATTGATGATGTTGATTCATTAGAAAGATTTGGAAAAGAGATTTTACAATCTTTGGAAAAATATATTTTTAGATTTAATAAAAATATAAAGATTTATTTGGAACCGGGAAGATATATTTCAAATAATTCAACACATATACTTCTTAAAGTTATAGCTGAGAAAGAAAATAATGTTATTGTTGATGGAGGGATGAATCTAATCGGAGGATTAGATTTTTCACAATATTTATTTGCACCTATTGTTAATCTTTCTAATCCTTCTTTAACTTTAAAGAAAAAAATAATTTATGGAAGTTTGTGCAAAGCGGATGATTTGTGGGGATATTCTTTTTTTGGTGAGGATTGCAAGAAGGATGATTTATTAATCGTTTTAATGCAGGGGAGCTATACATTTTCAAGAGCATGGAGATTAATTAAAGAAAATGCACCGTATGTTATTATCGAAAATAATAAATTAATCTTAGCAAAAGAAAAAGAAAGGTTTGAAGAAAGGTATTCCGGCTGTAAGTTTTAAAAAATAATTTTTTCTCAAAAATTTAAAAATTTTTTAAAAAGTAAAAAATCTTTATGAATTTTATAGACGAGAAAATAAAAAATTAAACTTTTTTTTTAAAAAAATAAAAAAAATTAAAAATTTTTTGTTAAATCTTTAGACGAGAAAATTAAAAAACAAAAACATTTAAATATCAGTAATTCAATAAAAAAATTACAAAAATCCAAAAAATATAGGATCTTTTGGGTCATAAAAATCCTTTGGATTTTTATAAAATTAAATTTTTGGAGGAAAAAAGCGGTGAATTAGGATATGATTCCAAAAAAATCATTTTGTTTCTTCTCAATTTTATCTGAAAATTAAAAAATAAGAGAAGAATACATTTACCAAAAAATAAAAATGCCTGAGCAACAAGCAAAAACATTGTTGAAAAAAAGTTTTGTGGAAGAGATTGAACAAGTTGAGTTATGGGAAGACTTATTAAAGAAAAGCATTATTGATGAGGAGCAATTAGATTTAATCTGCAGGGGAAATATTGATAAAGAAAAATTGAGGGAAGTTATAAAAAAATATCCAATGAGGATTAATCCTTATTATTTAAGTTTAATTAAGAAGAAAGATGATGCTATCTGGAAACAATGTATTCCTGATGTTAAGGAGTTGGATGATCCGGAAGGTTTTGAGGATCCTCTTTGTGAAGAGAGAGATTCTCCGGTATCTGGCTTGACTCATAGGTATCCTGACAGGGTTTTATTTTTAGTTTGCAATCAATGTGCAATGTATTGCAGGTTTTGTACCAGGAAGAGAAAAGTCGGAGATCCATTTAAAAGAATTACAAGAAGCCAGATACAAAAGGGATTAGAATATATCAAAACACATCCTGAGATAAGGGATGTTCTGCTATCCGGAGGGGATCCATTTTTACTTTCTGATTCATATTTGGAATGGATTTTGAAAGAGTTGAGGAAAATACCCCATGTTGAGATAATAAGGATAGGGACAAGAGTTCCATGTGCTTTGCCTCACAGGATAACCCCTGAATTATGTAACATGTTAAAGAAGTATCATCCTTTGTATGTTAATGTTCATTTTGCACATCCTGACGAGATTACAGAGATGAGTGAGCAGGCTTGTGGCATGTTAGCTGATGCTGGGATTCCATTGAGCAGCCAGACGGTTTTATTAAAAGGAATAAATGATGATCCAGAGGTTATGAAGAAATTAATGCAGAGGTTATTGGAAATCAGGGTTCGCCCATATTATATCTACCAAGCTGATATGACAAAGGGCATTAATCATTTTAGAACCAAGATTGAGAAAGGTATTGAGATAATTAAGGCAATACAAGGATGGACCAGTGGGTTAGCAGTACCTCATTTTGTTCTTGACACACCGGGGGGTGGTGGAAAGATACCTTTATTGCCGAATTATGTAGTTGAAAGAGATGATAAGAAGATTGTTTTGAAGAATTATTCCGGGAAGACTTATACTTATGTTGAGCATTGTTAGAATTCTTTTAAATTATTCACATCCCAAATCCTTTTGGAAGTTTACCCTGGAACTTTTTCATCAACTTGTTAATATCCCCTTTCCCCTTCATCATTTTTATCATTTTCTTGCTTTGTTTATATTGTTTGATTAATTCTCTTATTGTTCCTGTTGAGATGCCTGAGCCTTTTGATATTCTTTCTATTCTTTTTGCATCCAGAATTTCATCCGGTCTTTCAAGTTCTTCCTGTGTCATTGACTGCATTGCGTATTTCCATTTCTTCAGTTTGCCTTCCTGTACATGCAACATTTCTTTTGGTAATTTTAATTGACCAAAGCCAGGTATCATATCTACGATTTTAGATAAAGGGCCCATTTTTGACATTGCTTCCATTTGTTCGTATAAATCTATTAATGTGAAATCACCTTTTAACAATCTTTTTCCTAGGTCTTCTGCTTCTTCTTCTGTTATTGCTTCTTTTGCTTTTTCCAATAAAGCTTCTAAATCGCCCATTCCCAATAGTCTTCCTACAAAACCAGGGGGATTGAATTGCTCTAGGTCATCAATTTTTTCTCCTACACCTATGAATTTTATTGGGGCTTCTGTTACAGCACATGCGGATAAAGCACCTCCTGCTTTTGCTGTGCCGTCCATTTTTGTTGCGATAACCCCACTAATATGACAGGAATCATGGAATTGTTGGGCTTGTTTTTGTGCTGCCTGGCCTATATCTGCAGAAATCACCAATAAATTTTCGTCTGGTTTTATCTCTTTATTTACTTTTTCTATTTCTTTGATCAGGTCTTTGTTCAGGGCGTCTCTTCCTGCTGTATCAATAATTAAGATATCATATTTTTTATATTCATCCTTGTATTGTTCCCATATTTTTATTGGGTCTTTTTCAACCTTGTTTAAATAAACAGGAACGTGTGCTTGTTTTGCTATTTGTTCTATTTGCTCCATGGCTGCTGGCCTGTGAATATCCAATCCAACCAAAGCAACTTTATAGCCTCTTTTTGTGAAGAATCTTGCTAGCTTCCCTGTTGTTGTTGTTTTACCTGAGCCGAATAGGCCTACTAGCATTATTTTGAATGGCTTTTCTTTTATTTCTATTTTATATGCTTCTTTTCCCAGGAAATTGACTAATTCTTCATAGACAATATTTATTAATTGCTCCTTTTTTGTTAATCCTTTGGCAGGCTCTTCTTTTTTAATCCTTTCTTTTATTTTGTTTGTTAAATCAAAAACAAGTTTGACGTTGACGTCTGCCTGTAATAAGGCCCTTTGGATGTCTTTGATTAATTCATTTATTAGTTTTTCATCTATGAACATAGATTTAGCTATTTTGCTTAATGTGGTTTTTAGGCTGCTGCCTAGTTTTTCAAGGACCATTAAGTATATAGAATAATAAGTTTATTTATAAATATTTAGGAAAAAATAAAAAATTTATTCTCCTATTGGGAGAACAGTTCTTCCGTGTGCTTCATTCAATACTTCTGCCATTGCAAGATAGATAGCACTTAAACCACATACTATTCCTTCATAACCTGCTATTGTCTTTATTATTGCTATTCCTGTGAAGTCTGCCAATGCCAGCAAAAAAAATAATATTGCCAATGTCATAAAGACGAATTGCAGTGCTACATTCTTCTTTATGGTTCCAAAATACATGAACAATGTGAATAGACCCCACATAAATAGGTATGCTGTCATTGCCAGTGTTGAAGGTGCTTCTATCCATCCGAATTTAGGCAACAGAATCAATGCTACCAGACTAATCCAGAATAAGCCATAGCTTGCAAATGCTGTTGTGCCGAATGTATTGCCTTTTCTGAATTCCAATATTCCTGCTATTATCTGTGCAATTCCTCCATAGAAGATTCCCATTGCCAGGATCATACTGCCTAATGCAAAAAATCCTGCATTGTGCAGATTCAGCAATACTGTTGTCATTCCGAAACCCATTAATCCCAATGGTGCTGGGTTTGATAGTTCTGCCATCTTTATAGCCCTCCTTGTTATTTTTTATATCTTAAATCTATCTGTAGAACCTCTTTTTTACTATTTGAGATGAGTAGGTTATATATAAATCTATCCTACAAAGACAGGCCTTTTGGAGAGCTCTTTAGGTAAGGGTAATGGCTTGAATGGCATTCCTGATGTTGCTTTTTTTATTTCATCAATTAGTTTTTTTGCTGTTGTTAAGCCTTGTTTTTTTGTTTCCCTTATCCTCACATTAATTTTCTTTGCTTTCTCTTCTTTTTCTCCTACTACCACAATGAAAGGAACCCATTCAACTTCAGCTTCTCTAATCTTTTTGCCTACATGTAGAATTCTGTCATCAATATCTGCTCTTATATCATTTTTTCTTATTTCATCTGTTATTTTTTTAGCATAATCCAGATACTCATCAGAAACAGGAATAATTCTTACCTGAGTTGGAGATAACCATAACGGCAGCTTAGGAACTTTTCCTGCTTTTTGATCAAATGCGGCTTTTTCTAATAAGGTATACATTACTCTTTCTATTGCTCCTGATGGCGAGCAGTGTAGAATTAGAGGGTGTTTTAGTTTTCCGTCTTTGTCTGTAAATTTAATGTCGTATCTCTCTCCGTTTTCAATATCAATTTGGTCTGTGCTTAGGGCAGATGCCTTATCTAAGGTATCTACAAAGTTGAATTCATATTTTAGGATAAAATAGAAGATTCTTTCATCCCACATTTCTAATAGAATTGGTTTTCCAAATTGCTTTACTAAGTCTAGGATATATTTTTTATTTTCTTCAAAGAATTTTTTTGTTGTCCTTAAGGCCATTTCTATATCGTTATTTTCTATCCCCATTTTGTTGAGAACATCTAAACTCAAATTAAACCTTATTTTGAATTCTTCCATTGCCTGTTTTAAATCTGAAACAATAGCATGCACATCAGGCATTGTGAATGTCCTTAATCTTCTTAGGCCGGTTAATTCTCCTGTTTGCTCTCTTCTGAATGAATATTTCGTTAGTTCGTAAAGTTTTAGAGGTAAATCTTTATAGCTGATTGTTGCGTCATGAGCCATTAAGAATTGTCCAAAGCATGCTGCAAATCTCAGGAAGAATTTTCTTTTGTCTGATTCAATCTGGTATTGTCTTGCAGGAAATCTTTGAAGGTATTTGCTTAAAGTTGGATGGTTTACATCATACATAATTGGTGTTTCTACTTCTATTCCACCATATTCTATTGTTCTTTTATTTACATAATCTTCAATCAGGCTTTTTATTAGCCTTCCTTTTGGGTAATATCTCAGATTGCCACTGTCAGAAGCTGGTTCATAATCTACCAGCTCTAATTTTCTCATTAAAGCAACATGAGCTGGCTCTTGTTTTACTGCTCTGGACTTTTCTTTTTCATAAAAAGTAAATTTCTTTAGTTTTTCATGAGCCTTATAATTGAATTTGCCAACATCATTTAGTTTACCGTCTTTTGTTAGGATATACCAATAAGAGGTTAGTTTTCTTTCTTTTTTTACTGCTTCTGTTTCTTCTTCTTTCTTTGTTTCTTCTTCAGGACCAAATTCTCTGCTTAACTCAGCTAATGGGTGGCCTTTTACAGAAATATTAAATGATTTATACCATCCGAATGGGGAGCGATGAACCTCAAAATCTTTTTTAAGCCCTTTCTCCGCATTATCAAGAACCTGCAAGGCTGTTTTTGGCGTGCTGGGGGTATTTGTCAGATGGACATAAGGATAGAGGACTATTCTTTTTTCTTTTACCTGAGAGGCAATATCTTCTATGTTTTTAATCAGATTTTTTGCTGCATTTTCCGGGTTTTTTTCGTCCCTTTTTTCGACAGAAATGAATACAACTAAGGCTTGCTCTATTTTTTCTTTTTTATTTTTTAATGGCTCTGGCTCTTTTATTGCTTTTTTCTTGGCTTCGAACTCTATAAAGTCCGAGTGTAAGGTTAATATTCTCATATTGAGAAGAAGATTTTATTAGACATTTATAAAATTGTTGTTTTTTAACAGAAGGCAATATGCCATGAGACCTTTACCATTGCTATAGCGGACAAAACAAGTATTATTGTATCCTCAATTATGTAAGATAGGCCAATCCCGAAGATAGGAATACCTCTTTTAAGGTTTGCAAGCGCCAGGATGAATACCACTGAGAATATTAACAGAAAGACTATAAGAAAGAGTGCCTCTCTTTTGTGGTGCTCTTTGTGCTCCATACAGGTTAAGCTCATATTGGTTTATTTAAATTTTTGTAGTGGGAATGGGTGGTAAAAACGAAAGGTTTATATAATCAGATTATTAATATTAAAAAAAATAATAAGATTATTATAATTAATAATAAGGGGAAAGTAAAGATAGCCTTAAAAACCCTGCCTTTATGGCGGGGTTATTTTTTACAATGAAAGACCCTAAATTTATAGGAAAGGCAAAATTAACAAGACAGGGACAGGTTACTCTGCCTAACGAGGCAAGAAAAGACCTTGGGATTGATGCTGATTCTGATATTTATTGGTATGAATTAGGAGATAATCTGATTGCTGTTACTGAACTGGTTAATCCAAGGGATTTAGGGGTATTGTTAAAGAAAAAAAGAGGATGATATGGGATTTAACAATCTAGCAGGACTTTATGCTTTGTTTGCGGTAATTCCATTTATTTTGATATATTTGATAAGGCCGAAGAGCTTTGAGAGGGTGATTCCTTCTTTGATGTTTATAATGCAGGAGAGGAATAAGTTCAGGAAGGCATCTTTTTTGCAGAAATTGTTGAGGAATTTGTTGTTCATTATTCAGTTATTGATTATTTTATTTTTGGCAATCTCTGTTGCTTCTCCTTATTTAGAAATACCTCATACGGTTATGGTGAGGAATAATATAATTGTTTTGGACGTTAGTGCAAGCATGGGGACTAAAGACGGGATTAGTACAAGGTTTGCCAGGGCTATAAGCAAGGCCAAAGATAATTTAGGAATGAGGGATACTATTATTTTGGCAGAAAGCACGCCTATTATAATTTTGGAGGAGGGAAGTTCTGGAGAAGCTTTAGGTTTGTTAGATAAATTAACACCTAAAGCAACTACAACAAATTTAGGGGATGCAATATTGCTAGCTAGTGATTTATTAGGGGAGAAGAAAGGGGTTGTTACTGTGATAAGTGATTTTATAGCAACAGAAGGCTCTGATTTATTGATGGCTAAGAGAGAGTTGACATCAAAAGGCAATAGTGTTAATTTTATTGATGTTAGAAATGAAGCTGAGAACATAGGGATTACGGACTTAATTGTTGATAAGGATGAAACAACGGTTGAGATTAAGAATTACAAGGACAAGGATGAGAGATTTAAGGTAACTCTAAGCAAGGGGAACGATAAGATAAGTGAGAGAGAATTAGAGCTTCTTGCAAATTCAAAGGAAAAGATAATTTTTGATACTTTAGAAGGTATTAGTAAAATTAGTTTAGATGTGAAGGATGATTTGCCAATAGATAATGTTGCTTATATAAGTTCACCTGAGAAGAAGGTTGTTAGGGTTTTGCTTATAACAAATGATCCTGATGGGAATAAGATAAAGGCTGCTTTAAATGTTTTAGGTGTTGAGCTGGAGATAAGAGAGCCACCTACTGTTAATGCTTATAATGTTGATCATGATATTGTGATAGTGAGCGATATAACAAAGGAGTTGTTTGTGCCTACAGATTTTGTTGATTTGAGGAAATATGTTGAGAAAGGAGGTATTTTGATTATCGGGGCTCAGGAAGATTTAATAGAGTTGGATACGTTGGATTTATTACCTGTGGTTATAGAATTGAGGGAGGATAAACCAACAAGCATATGTGCAGACATTATTGGCAATATATTTCCTAAAGATCCTTTTTCTGAGGAGCCATGTTTTAATACAGTGAATAGGTATCTGAAAGGAAATGCAAAGAATAATACTATTACTTTGGCAAGTGCACAGATTGATAATTCACCTGTTTTAGTTAGCATGAAGAGAGACATGGGTGAGATTATTTATTACGGCATAATTGATAAGTATAGTGGATTTTATTCTGATCCTTTTTACCCTATATTCTGGAATAATATGGTTAATTACCTGATGAAAACAGAGGATATAAGGGATTATAATCATAAAGGGGGGAGGATGCTAGTGATAAATGAGCAGGAGGTTAAGACTCCTTCTACAAAGATAATCACAAATAAATTGTTGTTAGATGAAGCTGGTATTTATGAGTTTGATGATAAAAAGATAGCAGTAAACTTAGCTGATGAAAAAGAATCGGATGTTAGCAGAGAAAATATTGAATTAAAAACTGCTTTAGAGGAATTTTCCGAGGAAAAGGTTAAGGATGTTGATGATCTTGAGTTAGAGGTTCCTTTATTGATAGCTGCTTTGGTTATTTTGTTTTTGGAGTTTATTTATATCAAAAGGAGAGGTGACTTATGATAGGATTGCTTTCAAAAAGGATATGTTTTGAAGGTTATTGTCTGGCTAAGTCCCATTATGTTTATTTGATATTTCCATTAGTCTTGATTTTATTGATATTGTTATGGATAAATTTTGTTAAGTTTAAGAAAGATGAGGAGAAAGAGGCTTTTGTAAAAGAGCACAGGAAAGACAGGATACTCTTTTTAATTTTGAGATCACTTGTATTTTTGCTTTTGCTTATAGCTATTGCATCGCCGTATAAGATAAGGGAGACTACAACAGAAGGTGACCCTTCTTTGACTATATTGGCTGATAACTCAAGCAGCTTTGATGTTTTTGATAAAAGCATTGCTTTGGATTTGAAAGAGAAATTAGAGGGGTATTTTCCAACAACTTTGAAGTATATTGCATCTGGAGAGAGGTCTGCAATAGGGGATGGGATACTGCAGAATGCAGAAGGAGATGATAATATATTGGTCATATCCGATGGTTATAATAATTATGGCAGGGATTTAGGGGATATAATATTATTTACATCTATTCTTAATACTACGATACATACCGTTAAGATGGAACCAGTAAAGAAAGATGTTTCTATTATTATTAGCGGGCCTTCGCAGGTTATTGAGCAGAGTGAAACTACATTTAATGTTTACGTTAACAATGTGGGTAATGTAGCTTATAGCAAGCTAGAGGTATTTGTTGATGGTAACGAGGTAAATTTGGACAGCAATGGGGCGTTTACATGGAGATTTTTAAGAGGATATCATAAAATTATGGCAAGAATACTATTTCCTAAAGAAGATTATTTTGAGCAGAATAATGTTTTTTATAAATCTGTAAAGGCATTGCCAAGACCTAAGCTATTATATGTTACCGAGAAGGATGGGCCTCTGCAGGAGGCTTTGGAAAAGGTTTATGATGTTACAGTTGAGAATGAGATTCCAAGCCAGCCGGGATTATATGATGCTGTTATTTTAAATGATATTAATATCAATAAAATCAGTAACAGCAAGGTTGATTTGCTGAGCGATTATACCAGTGAAAAAGGAAATGGGTTGTTGGTTGTTGGAGGGGAGAATTCTTTTGATAACGGTGGGTATAAGGGCTCTTATTTTGAAAGCTTGCTTCCTGTTAAGGTTGGAATAGGTGAGAGGAAGAGGGAGGAGAAGTATAATGTTGTTTTTATTATTGATTTAAGCGGAACAGTTAATTTTCCCTTTAGACCTGACAGTGAGGAAACCGTTTTGGATTTTGAGAAGGCATTTTTGCTTGATATAATCTATAGTTTAAATTTAGATGATGAGATATCTATTATAGGTTTTGTTTCTATGCCGCATTGTGTTCCTAAGAATTTACATTGTGTTTTAACTCCTATTAGTTTAATGCCCGGTTTAGAGACTTCAATAAAAACGTTAAAAACGCCTGAGGGTGATACAGGAACAAACATTGCTTTAGCTTTAGCAAGGGCCAGGGGGGCTTTAGAGAAAGCAGATGGAGGAAAAAATGTTGTTATCCTTACTGACGGCATAGACACAAACGAGGGAGGGATTATGGGAGAAGTACAGATAATGAATTCCTTCGGCATTAAGTTGTATACTATAGGAGTAGGACAGTTTGTAAATAGCGCTTTATTGCAAAAGATGGCTGCTGATGGAGATGGTTTGTATTTTGAGCCAGATGAAACTGAAAAATTAAAAATAATATTTATGGGGGATGAGGATGAGCAGAGGTGTGCTAAGGCAAAATCCGGAAGAGTTCTTTTGATGGATAATTCACACTGGATTACCAAGGGTGATTTGAGTTTAAACGCAAATGTTGGTGGTTATAATCTGGTTGTTCCTGAGTTATGGGGGAGAAAATTAGTAGCAACGGATTGCGATAGGACAATTATGACAGCAGGAAGGTATGGTTTAGGGAGAATTGTAGTTTTATCAACAGATGATGGAAGTAAATGGGCAGGCAGTTTGCTTAGTAAAGAGAATTCAAAAATAATTACAAGGATGGTTAACTGGGCGATTGGTGATTTTACAAAGGATAATGAATTTGATGTCAGGATTCAGGACACAACTTTAGGCAAAGCAACTGATGTTAATGTTATATCAAATGAAAAGCCGGAATTTAAAGGATTGGAGTTTGCAAAGATAGATGCAGGGCTGTACTCTGCAAAGTTCAGGCCAGGGGATGTAGGCTTTTATCAAATATTAGACGCTACAGTTGGTGTAAGCTATAATGATGAATATAAAAGGATAGGGATGAACCCAAGATTAGAAGAGCTTGTTGCAATTTCAGGCGGATATGTTTTTGATCCTAATGATATAGATGGAATTAAGAATACAATTATAAGCATGTCTCGTCGCGTTAAGGTTGAAACTATCAACTATAGATGGCCTTTTATTATTGCAGCTATAGTATTATTTTTAATAGATGTTTTGATTAGAAGAATAAGAGAGAATATGAATATGATGAAGATTTGAATAATATAAATATGTGTTTTGATATTGAGCTTCGCTCAATACTTGGGGCCTCCCCACAAGTTTAACAACTATGGGGCGTGTCCCACCCCGACAACGGATGTGTTTATCACACAACTAAAATATGAGGTGTTTAAAATGGCAATAATGAAAAAGGATGTGAATTTTGTGTTTTTTATCTTAATAATCGCAACGGTTGTTAGTTTTGCAGGCTTTACAGCTTATTACCAAGTGTCTTTTAGGAATATCAATGAGGAATATACTACAAAACTGGCTGAGTTGAACCAGGTTACAAAGGATTTGCTGGAGAAGAAGGCTGTTTTATTGCAGACTAGTGTGGAGCTAAATACAACAAAACAGGGAAGGGAGGAGTTAGGAGAAAAATATAATGAAATTAAAGATCAGAGGGATTTATTACAAGTAGAGAGGGATACGTTAACAGAGAATTTATACCAGACAAAAACAGAGCTGCAGCAGAAAAAACAACAGGTTGAAACTTTAAGCGATGAATTAATAATTGAAAAAGAGAGGTCAGACAGGCTAAAAGAGGACAGAGATTATTACAAAAATAAATATGAGGAATGTGAAGAAAGTTCGTGAGGTTTAGGATGAAAGGATTTAAAAATATATTAAAGGAAGTGAATGTTAATGTAGATGAGGTATTGGCATTTGATATTATTTTAACTTCTGTGCTAATATTTTTGGGGTTTTATCTGGGTTTGATGCTGTTTAATTTAAATCCATGGTATGCTTTGTTTCCAACATTAGTTTATTTAGCATTCCTGCTGTATATTGATTTGAATACGAACAAATATAAAATAGTCGAGAGTAAATATGCGCCTTTGTATGAGAAATTAAGAACAGCTGCGGATAATGTTAATATTGAGAATGAGGTTATAGATGAACTGGAGCAGGAGGTTGCAAGGGATTTGAGGAATGTTAGAGTTAGTTCTTTTGTTAAGATAAAGAGGGTTTCATCCAAGGTTCTGGCAAGCGTAATACTCTGCCTTGTTATTTTGTTTGTTTCTATTTATAATGTTAATTTTGGGGATTTTAGTGCAACTTTTGATGGGATAAAGGACCTTATTTATAAGGAAGGAGGCGCAGGAGAAGGAGGCGAATTGGGGGATGAGCTGGTTGCAGGCAAAGGCAATGGCGATGAAGATATTTATGGAGAAGAGAGTATCGCCAGGATTGGTATGCAGGAAATGGAGATTAAGATAAAGCAACCGACAATGGAAATTATCGGAAGCGAGATTTATGAGGTTCCCGAGAAAGAGTTTGAGGAAACGTTTCCCGACGAAATATTTGCTGTTTCATCGGGAAGCTATGAAGAGAAGATTACAATTGAAAATCAAAAATTGATTAAAGATTATTTTAAGGAATTGAGTAAAAGTTGAAAATAGAAAGTTTTAAATATATAAATAAATATACATATGTATAAAAAAATATTCAATTGTATAAAAAAATGAACAATACAACAAGGATAGAAAAAGAGATTTTCGAGAATCCCACATATAGATTCCACATCAGAGAGTTAGCCAGAAAAACTAAACTAAACCCCAACACAATAATAAACCTGAGCAGAAAATTAAGTAAAAAAGGCATTATAAAAAAGGAGAGAATCAAAAATCTGGTAGGAATATACGCAAATGTCGATAATAAAAACTTTTTAAGAAAAAAAAGATTGTTTAATATACAGCAGCTCTACGAGTGCGGTCTGGTAGATTTTTTGATATCCTATTACAACAATCCAGAAGCAATTGTAGTTCTTGGTTCATACAGCAGAGGGGAAGATATTGAAAGGAGTGATATTGATATTGCAGTTATAACCGATAAAGAGAGAGTACACGGTCTGGAGAAATATGAAAGAATCTTGAAAAGAGGGATTCATCTGTTGGTTTTTAGGTATGATAAAATCTCAAAGGAATTTTATAAAAATATGATAAATGGAGTTATCTTGCATGGTTTTTTAAAATGAAAGAATTTGAATATTATCTCAAAAAAGGGGATGTTAGAAAAGTTTCGAGAGATATAGAACTCGCTAAATCTTTAAGAAAGGATTTATTGGACAGAGCTAAAAAAGCGATTAAGCTTGATACAGAAGAATACTCTAAAATGATATTTGAGAATATTTATGATTCTTTAAGGGAGTTTTGTGATTTTTTACTTGTTTTAGATGGTTTTAAATCTTATTCACATGAAGCATCAATATCCTATTTAAGAAAATATTCATTTAATGATGCGGAGATTATGTCAATGGATATGTTTAGATATAAAAGGAATGGTTCTAAGTATTATGGGAAAGAGGTAACCGATAAAGAAGCACAAGATATCAAAAATTTTTATCTTGAGACTTTGGGTAAAATTAAAGAATTGATGAATAAAAAGTTAGGAGAGGTGAATAAGAATGGTAAAAAACTATAAGGTTGTTTTTGATACAGTTTTCAGGGAGGTAAGCAAGGTTATTGTCGGGCAAGAGGAGCTGTTAGAGCAGGTGATGATGGCTATTCTTTGCGATTCAAATGCCTTGCTGGAAGGCTATCCCGGGTTAGCTAAAACCATGGCTGTGAGAACTCTATCAGAGGTCCTTGATTTGAAGTTCAGCAGAATACAGAATACACCTGATTTGATGCCTTCGGATATAACCGGGACTTATATTATAACAGAGAGAGGAGGGAAAAGAGACTTTGAGTTCCAGCCAGGCCCAATATTTTCCAATATTGTTTTAGCGGACGAAATTAATAGAGCAACTCCAAAAAGCCAGAGCGCTTTACTGGAAGCTATGCAGGAGAAGCAGGTTACTGTTGGCAATAAAACCTATAAGCTGGACCTGCCATTTTTTGTTTTAGCAACACAGAATCCTATTGAGCAGGAAGGAACTTATCCATTACCAGAGGCACAAGCTGACAGGTTTTTGCTGAAGATTAAGGTGGGTTATCCGTCACCTGAGGATGAGGTAAAGATAGTTGACATATATGCAAATCCATTAGTGGAGCATAAATTAAGGAAGCTATTGAATAAACAACAACTGCTGAGATTACAGGATGTAACGAGGCAGATACCTATTGCCAATGATATTAAGAGGAATGTAATAAATCTTATAAATGCGACAAGGACAAAGAAAGATATTATTCAGTACGGGGCATCTCCGAGGGCCTCTATTGGTTTAATATTAGCTTCTAAAGCAAGGGCTTTGCTTAAAGGAAGAAACCATGTAAGTTCAGAGGATATAGAGACAATGGCTCATCCTGTATTAAGGCACAGAATAATCTTGAATTTTGAGGCAGAGAGGAGAGGTATGGGTGTTGATGATGCTATTACTGAATTATTAAAGAAAACAAAATGACTATTGATACAAGTTTAAGTAAAAAGTGTTTCGCTTCGCTCAACACTTTAAACCTCCCCACTAGACGCACAACTAAAATCGAGTGTCCCACCCCGACAGATGATTGTTGGTATAGCAAAACTAAAAATGATTTAAAATGGTAATTGATACATCTTTTTTATCTCAGTTAAATAAATTTAGCCTGGTAGTTAATAAAAGAGTTACTTCTAAATATTCAGGGCCTAGAAAAAGTATTGCTATGGGGCGCGGCTTGATATTTAAAGAGCACAGGATATATGCGCCAGGGGATGATATAAGGAGTATAGACTGGAGAGTATTTGCAAGAACAGATGATTTATATGTGAAGACTTACGAGGAAGAGAGGAATTTGACAGTGCATATAATAGTTGATTATTCTGCATCTATGGGTTTTGGTAAATCAGTAACGAAGTTTGACTATGCTTCTATGTTAGGCGTAGGGTTTGCGTATTTAGCTATGAAAGAAAATGAGAGATTTCAATTCTCCACTTTCTCTGATAATTTGTCTGTGTTCCAGCCAAAAAGGGGAATGGGGCAACTAATTGCAATGATTGATCATTTGAATTCAATAAAAACAAAAGGAAGAAGCAAGATAAGCGATGCTGTTAAACAATATAAAAAGATGATTGGAAGCAGGGCTATGGTGGTTATAATATCTGATTTTCTTATGCCGCTCGATGAGGTAAATGCAGCCTTGTATATGCTTGGAGACCAAGAGATTAAGATAATACAGGTTCTTGATCCTATAGAGAAAGAGTTAAGGTTAAGTGGTGATTTTAAGCTGAAGGACAGTGAAACAGGGGATAAGATGCATACTCATATAAGCCCCAGGCTAAGAATGCAGTATACGAAGATGTTAGGGGATCATTCCGGGAAAATTGAGGATACGTGCAATAAGCTGGGGATGAAGTTTTATCAGATAAGCACTGACATACCTGTATTTGATGCTTTTTATCAAATTTTAGAATGATTAAATCCACTTCTTTCTTCTGAAATAAGTATAGGTTATTATTATCGAGAAAATCATTAAACCCAATGCAAAGGCATATCCATATTTCCAGTTTATCTCAGGCATTATCCTAAAATTCATGCCGTAGATGCTTGCGATTAATGTAGGAATTAAGATAAAAGAAGCGCCCACGGTTAATGTTTTCATAATCTGGTTGAGGTTATTAGAGACAGAAGAGAGATATATATCCAGTGTGCCTGTCAGGATTTCTCTATAGGTAGCGGACATATCTGCTAATTGAAATGTGTCATTGTATAAGGTTCTGAATTGTTTTGCTCTTTTTTTATCAATTTCTGACAAGTATTCTTTTTCTATCGAAGCTATTACTTCTCTGTTTGCTGCCATTGTTTTTGTGAAATAGATTAATGTTTTTTTTGTTTCAAATATCTTCTCTACCATATGGATGTCAGGAGATTTCACTACACTATCCTCTATTTGATCTACCTTATTATCTACATCATCCAATACGTCAAAATATGTATGCAGTATTTCATCTATAAGCCTGTAAACAAAGTAGCTTGAGCCTTTATCAAAGAAATTCTTTTTTGCCTCTACTGATTCTTTTAGTTTGCTTATAGATTTGGTGTCTTTATTCCTGATAGTGATTACACAGTTATGATATTTTGAGATATAAATAAAAACAGGTGTTGTGGTAATTTCATCTTTTTCAAAAGAGGGGGCTCCGAAGATTATTAAAGAGAAAGGACCTTCTATGTCTATTACCTTTGGCCTCTCTTCTTCCTCGACACTTATATTCAAATCTGCAATGGGTATGTTTGTAAGGTCCGCTATCTGCTTTAATTCCTTTTTTGTAGGCTCAAACACATCAGCCCATGTAAATGTTTTTGGGTAGCAGATATGACTCAAATTCCCTTTTTCAATCTTGTCTTTTTTGTACTGGATTACTGTTATCATAGAAACCTGTTTTTATTTGTTTATATATAAAAGTTTCGTTCCTGCTTTTGTGCAGATTAAATGCAACAGATTTAAATATTTTAGAAAAAACTATATGATAGATGAGGCTTAAAACAAAACATTTCCATATTTTAATGATTATTCTTCTTGCATTTATGCTTTATTTCAATACCTTTTTTAATCCATTTGTCTTTGATGATCCTTTTTTTATTGTAGATAATTTTGAGATAAGGTCCTTAAAGAATATTCCCTCTTATTTTTCAGAGCCTTCTGCTGGCAACCTTTACAGGCCTTTGAGAACTGTTTTATATTCTGTTACTTTCTTTATCTGGAGGCTTAATCCTTTCGGGTATCATCTTAATGCTGTTTTGTTGCATACTTTTGTTGCTATAACAGTTTATTTTATTGTCTTTGAGATTATTGGTGATAGAAGATTTGCATTAATAGCTTCCCTGCTTTTTGTAGCACATCCTATACATACAGCAAGGGTTGCTAATATGACTGCAGGATTTGATTTATTGGGCGTCTTATTTTTGTTCTGGGCATTTTATAATTATGTTATTTTTAGGAAGTATGATAAGAGGAGGGCTTTTGTTTATTCTGTTGTTCTCTCTACTCTTGGTTTATTTTCATCTGAGGAGGTTATTGTTTTTCCGATTCTTGCTTTATTGTTTGATTTTTGTTTTATTGATGGAAAAGGGATTTTTAATGTCCGCAATTTAAAGAGTAAGGTAAGGTATTTTTGGATTTATATTGTGTCTTTATTGTTTTATCTGATGGTTCGTTTTTTTGTTTTAAGGCAGATTGGAAGGGCAGATGTTTATTTTTTTGGTGATTTTGGGACAAGGATTCTTTCAACATCGATAATATTTTTGAGGTATATTTTTATTCTTATTCTACCTCTTCGCCTTACTGTAGAGTATAATGTCGTTATGTATCCTTCATTTTTTTCATTAAGTATAATTGCTGCACTCTTTATTTATTTACTGATTGTTTTCTTTTGGGTAAGATTATACAAAAATCACAAGGTTGCTTTTTTTTCAATTGGGTGGTTTTTTATGGCTTTGTTGCCTTTTTCCAATATACTTTCTGTATACACGTTTATGGCTGATAGGTATTTATATGTTTCTTCTTTTGGATTTTTGTTATTGCTGGCTTATTTGCTTGATAAATTTTTTCACTTAGAATTCTTTACTAAACATCGGTCAAAGATGTTTTTTTTGGCAATAATCTTTCTTCTTTTATTCTATTCTTCTTTAACTATTGTTAGGAATAGTGAATGGGAAAGTGATTATGTTTTATTGACAAAAGCTGAAGAAAGACAGCCCAAGAGCTCTTTAGTACATAATGACCTTGGGCAATTCTATCAAGAGAATGGTCTTTATGATAAGGCTTTTGAGTACTATAAAAAAGCCATAAGGCTGAATAATAGGAACCATATAGCTTTGTTAAATTTAGGCAGTTTATATGGCGAGATAGGTAATTATAGCCTTGCTATGTATTATTTGAATAAGTCCCTTTCTATACGCGAGTCTTACAAGGCCTATAATAATCTTGGGCTTGTTTATGATAAAATGGATAAGCAAGAGGAGGCTGTTATTGAGTTAAAAAAAGCTATAGAGTTTGATCCTTCTTTAACTAAGGCATATATGGATTTAGGCGTAGTTTATGCGAAAATTGGGCAATTTGATATGGCTTTTGAGGAGTTTAATAAGGCACTGGAGATTAACCCTGAAATAGCAGATATACACTATAATTTGGGTATATTATATGAGTTTTTAAATGAGACAAGCAGAGCGAGAAATGAGTTTATGATTGCATATAGGCTTGAGCCGGAAGATGCGGTTTATAGAGGTATGTTTTTAAAGTATAAGTGATATTTTTTTGGTATATGTTATTACAAAGAAGGCTTATTTGTATTCTAGAATATATATTTTATAGTATGATGAAATAACGTAACCTTTAAATATAAAACCTAGTGATTTAAGCTATAAGAAGCCAGAGTTAAAGCTAGGTTTCTTTATGTAAAGGTAGCCAATAAAATAAACACAAGGAGGTGTTTAGGACATGAAATTGAGGAAGGCAATAAAGAAGATCGTGGCCTTAGGAGCAACAACTCTTTTAGGAGCTACGATGATTGCTTCTGCAGCTGACCTGAGCGAATACCCGTCACCGTTTATAGCGGATGGCAAATTCAGCGGGATGCTCGTGGTTGGAGATAAAGCAGCGGCAGAAGATGTTATAGGAGTGAGTGATATTGCAATGAGTCTGCAATATGCTGCGACAACAGCAGCGGGTACAACAACCACAACAACAAGCGTTGAAGGAGATGCATGGTTAGTAGGGACTTCTAGCAAGAAACTAGAAATGATGGAAAATACAGATGCACCAAATGGAGAGAGCATTAGGAACCTAACTACTTCTATAGATGAAGACGAATTATCTGCCTTAGCAGATGGCTCAATAACAACAGAGAAAGGAACAGCTGGATACAACCAGTATATTAACTTTGATGATATAGATATGCAGGGTGGATATGTGAAGTTTTTGGAAAATGACGACGATATTTCAGCTGATTTCTTGTACTTTGCTAGTGGATCAAGGATTGCAAGATACAGTATAGAGTTTAAAACATCATTGCAAAGCGATGTTGAAGACAGCACTGGAACTAAAACCACAACAGGAACTTATCTGGGAGACTTAGAAGACGAAACAATTACAATGCTGGGAAGGGATTTTAGCATAGTAAAAGCAAGACGTACAAGTAGTGCTGGAAGTAGTGCAGAACTAACCTTAATGGGAGGAGCTGTTAAGGATACATTAAATGAAGGAGAAACAAAGACATACACTATTAATGGAAAAGATTATGAGGTAACAGTAATAGCTATTACAGATACAGGAACAATCTATGCAAAATTCAATATCAATGGAGAGGCAACAAGATCATTGAAAGATGGGGATTCCGCAATGCTATCAGACGGAACAGAAATAGGAATTGCTGACATTATTCCTAATGAGGCAGGAGATGTTACTCAGGATTTGGTTGAGTTCTATCTTGGAGCTTCAAAGGTTTATCTGAAAGACACTAAAGTGTATGACTCATCATCTAGTGATGACTTGGAGTATGGAAGCGAAAATATTGATGACTGTTATGTAATCATTACTGGTAGTGATGACAACTCGACATTTAGTATTGATTCAATACAGCTTAATATAACAGCAGATGATGACTATTTTATAGCAGCTGGACATAGTTTAACAGAATATATGGATGAACCTCAGGCTTTATTAGATGCATGGGACATTAAGTATGAAGGCCTAGATACAAGCATGGAAACAGAAACAGCTAGGATAAAAACATCTGGCTCTGATACATATAAATTAGAGTTTGTAGATGGAGATGGAAGTACAGCAACAATACCGATTGCCTATACTTCGACTTCTAGTACAATTACTAGATTTGGCGACAACAATGATGATTTAGTAATAGATAGTAATGAGACAATACAAAAGAATGATTATTTAGTAGTAACAGATAGCAGCCAAGACGATGGAAGCAGAAAAACTTATGCATTAAGATATAAGGGAGCAGATAAGGTAGCAACTGGAGAAACAGCAAGTGTTAAATTTGATAACTTAGGAACTGGAAAGAGGATTGAGCAGACATATTCATCAGGAACTAGTAATGGATCAGCAATTTTGAAATTAGGAGGTGCGTCGTATAAAGTTATTAACGCAAGTGGTGATACATCTGATGATTTCCATGTAAAGGTCGATTTAGATGCAGATGGCACTATTGATGGTGATTTAGATGTTGTTGCTATTAACACTGACGCTGGATTAAAGATAGAGATAGATAATGCCGTCAACCATGTAGCTGTGAACTTTACTACACCAAACAGCAACCATTACGACAACATTAAACCACAACCTGTATTGATTAATATAACAGCAGATAGCAACACAAAAGTAGCATTTGGTGAAGGTTCGCCATCTACTATTGCTTGGCTTTCACCATCTGAAGAGACAACAGTAAGTTATGCATATACAAGCATGGGCGCAAAGTTCAAATGGGATAATCCATCAAGTGACCCAGACACATTAACAGTAGAATACCCAAAAGCGCAGAGAACACCATTAGTCTATATAACAGCTGGTGTAACAAAGACGGTAAGTGGAACTGGAGAAGCTGTTGAATCGGTAACCATCAACAAGATTGAAGTTGGTGCAACAAAACTAGCTAGCGAAATTGCTGATGTAGGCGCACAAAACCTTATTTTAGTAGGAGGCCCATGCGCTAATGCAGCAGCAGCTGAAGCAAAAGGCAATCCTGCAGACTGTACAGCTGGCTATGAAGCTGGAAAAGGCTTAATAGAGTTGATGGATACAGGAGCTGGAAACGTTGCTTTGTTAGTAGCTGGTTATAGTGCAGCAGACACAAGAGCTGCAACAACAGTAGTTGCTAATTATGGCGACTATGAACTAACAGGCACCGCAATGGAAGTTGTAACTGCTACAAGCACTGTAAAAGAGGTTACTGAAGCAGCAACTGAAGAATAAAAAGGCTAAAACCTTTTTTCTTTTTTTATTTTCTTTTTCTTTATAACTGATTTTTATTGTATGGTGGGAAAAATATTAGGAAAATTTTTATATTACCCTCATTTTTGATAAACTAGCTAAAAATGAGATTTAATAAAGAAAAGATTTATCTTATTCTAATAATCCTGATTACCTTTTTTGCTTATATAAACATACTTAAAAATGATTTTGTATGGGATGATGAGGATTTTATTATAGAGTGGTATGAAACAAGAAGCTTAGGAAATATACCCTTGTTTTTTAAAGGAACTATCCCCCCTGAACATGGCGGGGTTTATAGACCAATAAGGAGCATATTTTATGCACTGAGTTATAAATTATGGAAATTAAACCCATGGGCATATAAATTTCAATCAATATTGGTGCATATTACCTGCACGATATTGATTTATTTTGTTTCTTTCCAGATTATAAATAAGAAAGGCATTGCATTTATCTCTTCCCTTACATTTGCTGTTCACCCAATCCATACCGAAGCGATTAATCTTACAGCTGCTAGTTTTGATATTATAGCGGTTATATTTTTTTTTGCTTCTTTTTACTTATATCTAAGATCACAATCCAATCAACAAAAACGCAGATTTTACCTTGCTACTTCAGTTGTATTTGCAATACTCAGCTTTTTTAGTTATGAATTTGCATTGACACTTCCTTTATTGATAGTTTTATATGATATATGCTTTAGAAAAATAAATAGGAAGAATTTCATTGAAAAAGCGGCGATATATGCCTTTTTTTTCTCAGGAGCTTTGTTTTATTTGTTTATTAGGTTCTTTGTTTTAGATATTGGTGGAAGGGGTAACTATATTGCTGGCAGTTTTTACCTTACCATGCTTACAATGGCTAAGGCTTTTCTCAAATATGTTTCATTAGTAATTTTTCCTATAAATCTGAGTGTTAATCATACAATACCAAAAGGGATTTTATCTTTAGTTTATCTAGATCTTAATGAGGGAACGATATTGGCGCAGTCTATCTTCGATTTAGACATCCTTTTTTCAATAGCAGTAATAATAATCTTATTGATTATTGCTTTAAAGAATTTTAGAAAATGTCCCTTAGTATCATTCTGTATAGGCTGGTTTTTTATTGGTTTGTCTCCTGTTTCAAATATTATTCCACAAGGGTCGCTTTTGTGCGAGAAATATCTCTATATATCTTCTTTTGCTTTCTGTTTGTTATTTTCTTTTATTTTTTATTACCTCTATAATTTAGCTAAAAAAAATAAAATTAATTTTATTAGGATTGTTTTGACTCTGTTTTTTATTTTTATGATAGTATCTTACGTTATACTAACATATTCCAGGAATAGAGACTTCAAGGATTCACTGACATTGTGGTCCAAAACGGTTAAACAAGCCCCGAATAGTGTGATAGCCCATGATAATTTAGGTATGGCTTATTTTAAAGAAGGTGAATTTAATCTAGCTATTGAGGAATTTAAAACGGCATTGACTATTAAACCAGATCATTATAAAGCACACAGTAACTTAGGTTCCACTTATTATGAAAAAGGGGAGATTGAATTAGCAATTAAAGAATTTAAAATGGCTTTGGCTATTAAGCCAAACTACGCTAAAGCGTATAATAATCTTGGTGCTGTTTATCATAAGAAAGGGGAAATTGAGTTAGCAATTAAAGAGTTCAAAAAAGCATTAGCCATTAATCCAGATTACGTTAATGCTCGCTTCAATTTAGGCAATATTTATTATTTGCAGGGTAGTACAGACATGGCTATTAAGGAATATGAAAAAATTCTAGCTATTGATCCCGATAATTACGGAGCAAGAAAAAATTTACAAACAGCCATTGAAAAAAGGTAGCGATGAACCTTAAATTATCTTGAGGATCCCAACACTTTCATCTTCGTATAACAGTTCAAAATCTTCTTTGTATTTAACAATATAATTAAAGAGTTGAATGTCCTGCTTTACCTTCCCTACAAAGGCTTAGTCTGCATTATAATCCTGCTTTATTATGTTGAATCCAGGGTCTTTTCCCTGCAGAACGCCTATATACCTATCAAACTTTTCTTTATTATAGAGGTATGAATAGGTAAGGTCTATTCCATGGGTATACATTACATCAGAGTCGTAGAAGAAAAGGTAATTAAAGGTATAACCATTAATAAAAATCCTGGAATCCTTTGGAATGTTGCTTTTTAGCCATTCTGCACCGTCTTTATACCATGGAAGAAAGTAATTGTTCTTTATGTATGTGTTAAGCCTTATAAGGCTGAAAACAGCGATTATGATGAGCAAAGCGGCAAGGACATACCTAAATGCCTTTTTTCCGCTTAATTTAGATGTATAATCATTTAAGGAAAAAGAGGCAAAAAGTACTGTGAAAGGGGCAAAGTATTCATGCATTCTTCTTGTTTTGAGCATAGCGACAAGGAATATTATTGAGAGAATAAGGAAAAATAAGGCATTTTTGCTTAGTTTCATCCTTTTTATATTGGCTATAATAGATATTGCCAAAATTATGAATAGAATTGAGTTGAATTTAAATAACTCTAAAAGATTCCATGGCTTCCATTCTGCATTGTAGAGGTTGCCGATGAGATTTACCCCGAAAATCTGGGTGTATAACAAGCCGATATTATTTGGAAAGTAGGGGTTTATTATTAATGCTAATGTTGTGCCTATAAGGGGATAGAGTAAAAGCTTTACATCAGCCTTTTTGTGGATTATTAGGTTAATAATAAAGTATACCGCTATGACAACATATTGAAAGATAAACCCCTGATAGAGCCAGGTGAATAATAATGATGTGATAAGCAGGGATTTGTACATCCTTTTTTCAATAAAATAGAAGGTTAGAATTAAACATAATATTGCAAGAGGCATTGCTCTTGGCTCCATGAACCTATACATAAGGTTAATAGAAGATACTGCATAAAGCGAAGTCCAGAATAAGGGGTAGTTTATGCTGTTTTTCTTAAGATACCAGTAAAAAAAGGCAAAACATAAAGCTGCAAATACTATTGAAGCTATTTTTGCGCCATAAATAAGTCCGAGATATGTAAAAGGGATTAATAAAATTCTGAATCCTAACTGCAGGTCCGCATAATTTTGTGTTAGGATTGATTCTGTAGTGTAGGGAAATTCTTTGATAAATCCCTGTTCTTTTATTATGTCAGCCATTTTTATGTGGAGCCAGCCGTCAAAGCCTATTATTTCTTTGACTCTAAATTGCATTATAGAAATGGTTATTAGGAATAAGAGGAAGACTAGGAATAGGCTTTTATTTTTTTCAAAGAATGGTTTTATTGTCATTATTTATTGTTTAATTAAGTGATTTATATAAATCTTTTTAAGTTGTTTAAGAAAAGTTTTTATACCTCTTAACTTTTTGATGTGGTATTGTCTCAAAGATAAGAAGAAATTTATTAAAAATCCTGCAAAATGGAAAAAAAGGCTATAATATTATCCATCATAATTTTAATTGCACTTTTTCTAAGATTATTCAATTTAAATTATATGGAGTTTAAGTATGATGAAGCATTTAATTCTTTTAAAACATTAGAAATGGTAAAGGAAGGTAAAATACCTCTGGTAGGGGACATTAACTCGATAGGTATACATATGCCCCCTTTATTCATTTACTTACTTTCAATTCCATTTTTCTTTTCAAGAAATCCTGTTATAGCTACTGGATTTATTGCACTTATGAATGTGATTGCGATTTTAATCACTTTTTTTTTCATGAAAAAATTTTTTAGCGAGAAAGCAGCATTTATAACTATTGCATTTTATGCTGTAAGTCCTTGGCAGGTACTATTTTCCAGAAAGATATGGGCACAAGATTTATTAACACCTTTTATAATTCTTTTTATATTCTTTATTTATAAAATAGTTTATGAAAAAAAGCAAGTATACATAATCTATTCTTTAATTACTTTGGGATTTATTTGCCAAATTCATTTATCATCAATTTATTTTTTATTTATCTCCCTTATAATAACAGTATGGCAATGGCAAAAGATAAATAAAAAATACTTGATCATTGGAATAATATTTTTCATTTTAATGTTTACCCCTTATTTAATATATCAATTGAAAAATGATTTTGTCGATATAAAAACTTTTAAGAGTGGTTCTAAATTTACGGTTAATATAGATGTCTTTAAATTTCCCTTTAAACTAATCACAACAAGAGGTTTTGAATATGTTCTTGGGAATAATTATTCTGATTTTAAAAATAAGACCCTAATAATAACCTTATTGGATATTTTACAAATGATATCCTTATTAATTGCATTTATCTATCTATTTATTACTTACAAGAAAAATATTATTTTTGTTATATGGTTATTATCAGGAATCCTATTTTTAGTATTTGTAAGATCTTTATACAACCATTATTTTATATCTTTGTTACCTTTGATGTTTATACTTATAGGAAATATGTTCAATTGGTTATTAAAAAATAAATTGGGAATCTTAAGATACACAGCTTATGGTATAATACTGGTTTTGCTTATCTATCAATTCTCTTTTTCATTAAGTTTTGTGAATTATATAAAAGAACAAAAATGTATTGATGGTGATTATGGAGTGCCTTTTGCTTATCATTTAAAAGACATAAAAGAGGCAATTAATGAGGGAAACGAGGAATTTGAGCAGATACATGCTTCCTGTAAGTGCGTTAAATGTGACAAGCTGGCAACTTTATATATCATGGAATACATAAACAAAGAGAGTGTGATTAAATATATTGATTTTGATTGATACTGGTTGGAGATTTTAAATCATATAAAAAATGAGATTTAACAAAGAAAAGATTTACCTTATTGTGATAATTCTTGCTACTTTTCTTACCTATCTGAACATACTCCATAATGATTTTGTGTGGGATGATAGGGATTTTATTTTAGAGTGGTACGACACAAGAAGCCTTAAGAATGTACCTTTATTCTTTAAAGGAGCATTGCCTTTTGAACACTGGGGAGTTTATAGGCCAATAAGAAGCATATTTTATACATTGAGCTATAAATTATTAGGAATAAACCCTGTTGGGTATCATCTCCAATCAATATTAATACACCTAACCGCTACCGTACTAATCTATTTTATTGCTTTACAGATTACAAATAAAAAGGATATGGCTTTTATATCTTCTCTCGTATTTGGGGTTCACCCCATTCATACAGGTTCTATTAGCCTTGTGGTTCCTAGTTTTGATATTATAGGAGTTATATTTTTCCTTGTGGCATTTTATTTATATATAAAATCACAATTTGATGGAGATAAGATTAAACTAGCTGTTTCAATATTTTTTGCTCTATTGGCATTTTTTAGTTATGAAATAGCCTTAACCCTCCCATTAATGATAGTTTTATATGACACATGCTTTAGAAAAATAAATAGGAATAATCTTATCAGAAAATTAATGATATACTCCTTCTATTTCGTAGGTGCCTTTTTTTATTTATTCATTCGGGTTTTCGTTCTTAAGATAGGCAGTAGGGGAAACTATCCTGCAGGTAGTTTTTATCTTACTATGCTTGCTATGAGTAAGGCTTTTCTTAAATATATTTATTTAGTAATACTTCCAATAAAGCAGAGTATTAACCATACAATATCGAAAGGAATTTTGTCTATAGTTTATTTAGATTTAAGTGAAGAAGCGATGTTAGCACAGTCTTTTTTTGATTTGCATATACTTTTTTCCATTTTTGTTATACTAACGCTATTAATTATCGCTCTAAAAAACTTTCGAAAGAAACCTATGGTATCTTTTTGTATAGGCTGGTTTTTCATTGGTTTGTCTCCTGTTTTAAATATTATTCCACAAGCCTCTCTTTTGTCTGAAAGATATCTTTATATTTCCTCTTTTGCTTTTTGCTTGCTATTCTCATTTATTTTTTTTCATGTTTATAAGACACTAAGAAAAAAGGAAGCTATTAAAATTGCACTAATCATATTTTTTATTATCATTATCTTGCTGTACTCTACCTTAACATATTTAAGGAATAAAGACTTTAAAGATTCATTAAGCTTATGGTCAAAGACCGCTGAACAGGCTCCAGAGAGTGTGCTTGCCCATAATAATCTAGGTTTGGTTTATTATGATGCTGGTGATATTGATCTTGCGATTGAGGAATTTAAGAAGGTAATCTCTATTAAGCCAGACTACTATAGAGTCTATAACAATCTTGGATTGGCGTACTATGAAAAGGGGGGCATAGATTTAGCGATTGAAGAATATAAAGCTTCAATAGCCCTAAATCAAAATCATGCAGAGTCCCATAATAATCTTGGATTGGCGTACTATGAAAAGGGAGAGATAGATTTAGCGATTGAAGAATATAAAAAAGCCATAGCTATTAACCCAAAACTTTTTGGGGTTTATTATAATATCGGTCTTATCTATAAAGAAGAAGGAAAGACGAATTTGGCTATTGAACAATTTAATAAGGCTATAGCTATCAATGCGGATGATGCTAGGATTTACTATGAGCTAGGTAAAGCTTATTATAAGCAAGAAAAGATAGACTTAAGTATTGAAGCATATAAAAAAGCTTTGAGGATTAATCGAACATTTAAGGAGATTTATTATAACATAGGTAATGCTTATTATGCCCAAGGAGAGATAGATGCTGCTATTGAATCATATAAAAAGGCAATAGCCCTTAAACCAGATTATATCAACGCTTCTATTAATTTGGGTAATCTTTACTATTTGAAAGGAAATATAGATCTTGCTATTAGAGAATATAAGAAGGTTCTAGCTGTAGACCCTGATAATATTAAAGCAAGAAAAAATCTTAAATTAGCTATTGAAGAGCAGGGTAAATCTTAAACCTTTTTTCCTATAAAAATATTATGCTTGCTCCTTGTAATCCTCAGCCTAACCTTTCCTTTGGCTTTATAGCAGTTGGGTATAGAAATAGTTCTTTCTTTTGCCACAGCTATTTTTTCATTAGGTAACCTTCCCGGGCAGATTATTTCTGCTTCTATAACATCTCTTTTTTTGAAGGGTTTTGGCAATGGATTTGTTTTTATTATGTTAAAGTCTTCTGTTGATTTTATTAGTTTTATTTTATATTTGTCTTGCCATTTTTTTAACATTTTGTAGAATTCATCGAATGCTATTTGTTTTACTGGGTTCCTGCCAAATTTGTAATTAAGGAAGTTTTGTATACCAATGTCAGCCCCTATTTTTTTGGCAAATTCAATTATCTTTGGCATTTCTTTTTCATTTATCCTTGGAATCAGGACAGGAGTTATTATTATGTTTGTTTTCTTGGCTATATATTCACAGATTTCTTTGATTTTTTTTGTGTTGTAGGGCGTTCCTGCTATTTTTTCTGCTAATTTCCCGTCGAGAGAATTAATTGAGAGATTAAATCTTGTTAAGCCGGCCTTTATTAGTTCGTCTACTTTGTTTTTTGTCAATAAGGTTCCGTTTGTGTCTATGGATAGAGTTTTCACTTCTTTTATTTTTGATAGGTCTTTTATCAGATCTGTTAATGGCGTGTATAAGAGGGGTTCTCCTTGTGAAGCGATGTGTGCTTCTATGCCATTTATATTTTTGAATTCGACAAGTTTTTCAAATTCATTTACTAGATAATCTTTCTCAATTACAAAATCTATTGGTTTTTTATCCTCATCTACAGAGCAATATATGCATTTTAGGTTGCAGCTTGTTATTGGTTTAATTTCGATAATATTTGTGTTTCTGTCAATCAAGCCAAAAGCAACATTGCCTATTAATGGGATGTTAGAGTTTTTATGTATATAAACTGTGAGCTTGTTGTTTAAGCTGTTTTTTAGCTCTTTAAATCCTTTCTCCAATAATAAATAGAATTTTCTTTCTGCCTTTTCTTTTGAAATATTTCTGAAAATTATGCTTTTTTTCTTGATAATAAAATCATCAATCTTTTTTAACTCTGTTTTTGGTAGATAAAAATAGAAGAGCCTAAGGAAAATTACTTTTATTCTGTTTTGTTTTTCTTCAAATGACAAGTCTTGAAATTTTAATGACGCCATTTTAATTACTACTATTGCTAGATTTAAAAATATTGTGCTTGAACCTACAAATATTTAAATATTGGGTATATTTAATAACCATAGGGGGAAATGGAAGAAGGCAAGGAAGAGGTTACTATAACCTACGAGACCCTTTTTGAGCTTTTAAGAAGGGAGAAGGAAAGAAACGAGCTGCAGAAACTAGATTCAGCTTTCTTTAATAATGTTTTAAGATATCTAAAGGATAAGCAGGCTATAATAAATAAGCAGCAAACAGACCTGTTTTCAGCAGAGGAAAAGAAAAAAACCCAGGAGCAGTTAGATAACGTTAAGAGAATAATCAGAGAACTTTATGGGAAGAGAGAAAAAAAGATAGTAAGTATGGCTATTGATAAGAGTAAGAATAAATCTACTATTATAGATAATTCTGTTTTTTTGAAGGAGGAAAAAGAGCTTTTTGATAATATCGTTAAGGTCTTGGACATTGGGCGGGAGAATGTTTTGTTTAATATAGTTAATTTGAAAGAGCCTGTTTCTTTACAGAGGGTTAGTTTGGAAAAAAGAGAATTTAAAGAAGAGACAGAGAAGATGAAGAAAGATACTAAATTAGTAAGGTTTTTGAGCGCTGTTCCTAAATTTGTAGGTAAGGAGCTTGAAGAGTATGGTCCCTTTGATGAGGAGGATGTGGCTTCATTACCTGTGGAAATTGCAACTGTTCTGATTAATAAAGCAAGAGCTGAAGAGATTAGCGAGGATTGAATAATTTGTATTCGTTTTTTACTTCTTTACCAACATTACTTTCTGGAAATTTTTCTTTTTTTGTTTTTAATAGTTTTAGATAATATTTTTGTTTTTCCTTATTTATTTCCGGATAATGTTTTATTATAGTTCCTGTTTTTCCAATCCTTCCCCCTAATCTTTTGATAGAATCTCTCACCGTTTCATGTATCGGATAGATGAACCTTATTCTTTTATCATTTTTAAAGAGCCTGCAAATGCCTCTTACTGATATGACTTCGTTTTTGTAGTATGTTTTTTGGATTAGCCTGTAGCCCAGGATTTTTTTGTTTTTGTTTAGTGAAATAATACTTTTTAATTTTATTAAATCCTTCTTTAGCATTATCTCATCTGGATCAAGCACTAAAATCCAATCTTTGGTTGCCTTACTTATTGAAAAATTTCTGGCTGCAGAGAAATCATTACACCATTCGAAATCATAGACCTTACTAGTAAATATCTTAACTATATCTTTTGTTTTGTCTTTAGAGCCGGTATCTACTGTTATTATTTCATCAACATTATCCTTTATCAGCTTTAAACAGCTTTCAAGTAATTTTTCTTCGTCTTTGACAATCATGCATAGACTAATTTCCTTCATTTTCTGCGAAATATACCAACATATGATCCCTAAACTTTCCTAGAAAGGGCGAGAATTTATTTAAGCTGAGAAAGAAGGTGTAGTTTTTATTAAAAAGTTCTAATGCTTTTTGTTGGGAGATTCCTTCTTTTATTTCATAGTCATATATTGGGTCAAACTCATCTTTATTTTCTTTTATTGATTCTATTCTAAATTTAGATATATCTTTTTCTATCATTGAATTTTTTGTTAGTCTGAATAATCCTGTAAATTGCAGGTCAATCAGTTCTTTATTTCTTTTTAGCCATTCTATTGTTTTTTTATACTCTTCTTCTGTTTCTGTTGGGAAACCACCAAAGGCATAAACAGCATTTTTAATTCCTGCTTCATGGCTTTGTTTTAGTATGCTCTCTATTTCTTCCGTATTAGTTCCTTTGTTTATTAAATTAAGAATTCTTTGGCAAGCAGATTCCACACCCCACATTATAGCTGTGCAGCCTGATTCTTTCATGTTTTTTAATAGCTCTAAGTTAAAATCTTTTGGTCTAGCTTGTGTATAGTACTTAATTTTTAGATCTTCTTTTATTAAGGCTTCGCTTAGTTTTTTAAATATTATTGGAGAAATCATCTCATCTGCAAAATAGAAATAGTTTGTATTATATTTTTCCTTTAAGAATATTAATTCTTCTATTAATTTACTAACCTCTTTTATTCTGTATTGCATTGAAACAGCATCGTAATCTGCACAGAATGTGCATTTTTTCCAGTAACAGCCTCTTGATGTTAATGTTGTTAGCACCTTTTTTGGGCAGAAATAATCATCCATGTTGAAATCCGAGAAATCCGGAGGGGGTGTATTGTTAATATTGATGTTTTCTTCCCTGTTGCTTATTATTTTCCCCTCTTTTTTGTAGGATATATTATTTATTTCTTCTATATTTTTTTCTTCTAATAATCCTTTTAGGGCTATTTCTCCATCCCCATTTATGACAAAATCTATAAATCTGTATTTTAAGAATTTTTCAGGGAATAATCTTACAGCAGCTCCCCCTATTACTATTTTTGGGTTAAATTCTTGCTTTAATTTTTTTGCTAGAGCTAGTGTGTAATAAATTTGTTCTATTGTTAGGATAGAGAATCCTATAATATCCGGTTTTTCTTTGGTAATTTCTTTTGTGAATGGTATTAATGCTTCTGAGATATCTTGGTTATTATTGATATAATTGCTTAATAATGGTTTATTTGTATTGAAGAGATTTTCAAATAAATAAAGGAATTCATTTGCGCATGGATTATACATTTCCGGACTGAAGAAATCTTTATTGTTGGTTTTGAATATTTCGATTGATTTTTTTATTAGTTCTATCGATTTATTATTTTTTTCTTTATTATTGTATAGAGTAAATTTTCCTTCTAAGAAATTATTGATAACATTATTATGGAAATAGAGGTTAAGGTCAATATTTTTTACTTTTTCTTTGAGATTTGCTTCTATACAGCTTTTTAATAAGGCTATTCCTAATGGTGCAGATGTTGGTATTATTTGTGGCGGGAAAACTAGGCAAGTTTTCATAGCTTTATAGAATATGGGTTTTTATTTAAATTTTCTCATTGTTTATAAAGTATAAACACAATTTATACTTTACTAAACTAGAGAAAATTTCACAAATTAAATAAATTAATGAAATTTTCTTGTTATCTTTTCCTACCGAAAATAAAGAATAGGAGAATTATTATTGCTATTACTGCTATTGCAGCAAATGGTGTTGCTTTAATGCTTTTACTTTCGCTTATTACTGAGCTGCCTGTTGGAGATAATAATGCTTTTTGTCCTTCTACTGTAATTTTGCTTCTTAAACCATAAATTGCATCAATACAAGTGTATTCTCCTTCTTTAAGGAATGTATAGGTAAAGGAATCTTCTTGGTTTAGATTTGAGCTTGTTGTAACTCTAGTGCCTTCAAGATAACATGCTATTTTATGCTGTTTTTTATCTTTGTTTATCCACTTGATTTCTGTGTTTTTTTCTATCGTTTTCTTTTCCGGGTAAATTATACTTTCTTTTATTTCTATGATGTTTTCTTCTTCTGGAATTGTTTCTTCTACTTCTGGCTCTTCAATTATTTCTTCTTGCTCTTCTATGATTTCCTTTGGTTCTTCTATCTGCTCTTCTACTGGCTTTGCAGTTTCAATCTCAACTACTGGAGCACAGGATGTAAGAAATATTATTACAATTAATAATGCTATATATCTTTCCATATCACCTTTTTTACGTGCTCGTATATAAAAACTTTTTGGTAAGCTTTATAAATAGATGAGCTTTTCCGATTTCTATGAAATTACCCAAGCTAGTAAAAAGATACTGCAAATACTGCAAAAAGCATACAGAGCATAAGGTTTCCCAGACAAAAAGAGGCAGTCCCAGGAGTATGAGTTATGGAAGCAAAGTAAGGGCTAGGAGGAGAGGGGCAGCTAGAGGTCTTGGTAACAGGGGAAGATATTCAAAAAAGGCAATAACCAAATTTAAGATGACCGGAAAGAAGATGACAAAGAAAACTGATTTAAGGTATACCTGTAAGGAATGCAATAAAACCACTGTACAGAGGCAGGGTATAAGGGCGAAGAGAGTCGAATTTGTATGAGATCAATGAAAGAACCATCAAGCAAATTTATAAAGGTAAGATGTCCTAAATGCAAGAATGAGCAGATAGTTTTTGGTAAAATAAGTTCTTCTGTTAGTTGTTTGGTTTGCGGTAAAAAGATAGCTGAGCCTACTGGGGGCAAAGCAAAAATCAAGGCCAGAATACTTGAAGTTTTAGAATAAAGATGTTCCTGAAGAAAAAAGGTTTTCCTGAAGAAGATGAGCTTGTTCTTTGTACTGTAACAAATATATTTCATCATGGTGTTTTTGTTAATGTTGATGAGTATGAAAAAAGCGGTATGATACATATTTCTGAAGTTAGTCCTGGGAGGATAAGAAATATCAGGGATTTTGTAAAGGAAGGCAAGAAGATCGTTTGTAAGGTTTTGAGGATAAACGAAGAAAAGGGGCATATCGATCTAAGCTTAAGGAGGGTTAATGAAAGGCAGAAAAAGGATAAGATTAATGAGATAAAGCAAGAGCAAAAGGCAGAGAAGATAGTTGAATTTGCTGCAAAAAAATTAAATGTAGAGGCGAATAAGCTTTATGATGAAATTTCATCAAAGATTTTTGAAAAGTATGATTTGTTATATCTTTGTTTTGAGGATCTGGTCAAGGGAAATGTTTCTCTGGATAAGGTGGGTATTGATAAAAAAACAGCTGATTTATTAACAAAGTCCATAAAGGAAAGGATGAAGCCTGCTGAGGTTTTTGTTGAAGGCGAATTAAAATTAAAAAGTTATTCTTCTAATGGGGTTGATGTTATAAGGGGGGCTTTAAATAAAGCTTTGAATAATAATGTTAGCATACTTTATGAAGGGGCAGGTAAATATAAGATAAAGGTTAAGGCAAATGAATATAAGGATGCTGAAAATATTTTAGAAAAATCAAAGAGTAATGTACTTGATTTTATTGAAGAACATAATGGAGAAGGGGAATTTATTAAATTAGAATGATGCACATTTTCAAGTGTAAGAATTGTGGGATATATACAATAAAAGAAAAGTGCCCTAAATGTGGTATGGAAACGGTAAGGCCTATACCCCCAAAATATAGCCCGGTTGATAAGTATGGTAAGTATAGGAGGAAATTTAGATTTGAATCACTAAAAGAACAGGGATTTATCTGACTTTAAAACTTAGAAGAGAATCAATTGCCACTTCGTGGCAATTTTAGCCTCCCCATTTTTGCCCAACTAAAATCTATTTTCCCACCCCAACAGACAATGTGTTTATAGTACAACTAAAAAGGACGGATTAATATGAGTACATGGAGGATAGACCAATTTTGTAAGAAGCCAAGGCTTATGGATACCATCTTTATAGAGGGATTACCTGGTATAGGTAATGTGGGTAAGGTAGTTATTGATTTTATTGTTGATGAATTAGATGCCAAGAAGATTTATGAAATCACCTCTAATACATTTCCCCATTCTGTTTTTGTTAATGAGGATAATTTGGTAGAGCTGCCCAAAATCGAGATGTTCTTTAAAAGAGTCAATGGCCATGACTTGTTGTTGATGGGTGGCGATGTGCAGCCAATAGATGAAGTGAGTTCTTACGAGTTTTCTGAGAAGGTTCTTGATTTAGTCGAAAGTTTTAATGCTAAGGAAATCATAACCTTGGGTGGGATTGGGTTGGGAGAGATACCTAAGAAACCAAAGATTTACTGCACTGGCAATTCTAGGAAAATAGTTGATAGGTATAAAAACAATAAAGTCCATAACAGGCTTTATGGTGTTGTGGGTCCTATTGTTGGTGTTTCTGGCTTATTATTAGGCTTAGCTTCCAAGAGAAAGATTGATGCTGTTGCTTTATTGGCAGAGACTTATGGGCATCCTATGTATCTGGGTGTTAAGGGAGCTAGGGAGCTCTTAAAGGTTTTGGATGAAAAATTAAAGCTTGGAGTCAATGTTGATAAGCTGGAGAAAGAAATTGCTTATATAGAGAAGCAGATAATGAAGAGAACTGAAGAATTAAGCAGTGTTTCTAAAAAGACTACTTTGAAAAAAGGCAGGGATTTTAGTTATATAGGATAGTCATTTCCTCACTTCTAAAACCATTATTGTTTGAGAGAAGTAAGAACCATAAGGTATTTATATGAGTTCTTTCTGTTTTTTATTTAATTAGGGAGGTCTTAGGGATCAAAAATCAAAGATTTTTGGTGTTGCAAAACAAGTTTGCAACAATCAAAGATTCCTAACCCCTCAAACAAAGTTTGAGGTGTTTAGTTATGAGTAAGATAAAAGCGATTAAAGCGAGAGAAGTTTTAGATTCTAGAGGTAATCCTACCTACCTTTTAAATTTTTATATGCTCAGAAATTATAAATTTCTGGCACCAACGGAGCTTTCGCTCCTTATGGTTCATAAAAATTAAAAAGCTAGGACCAAAAGCATCAAGTTGGATTTCTTCGAAATCCAACGGATAGAAGGTGATAATGAATGTCAAAAATAAAGTCGATTAAAGCGAGAGAGGTTTTAGATTCCAGAGGTAATCCTACTATTGAGTGTGATATTGTTATAAAGGAGGGGGTGTTTAGAGCTATGGTTCCTTCTGGGGCTTCTGCTGGTATTCACGAGGCTTTGGAGCTTAGAGATGGCGATAAGAAAAGGTATTCAGGAAAGGGCGTTTTAAAGGCTGTTGATAATGTTAATAAACTTATTTCTGAGAAAATAGTTGGTTTAGATTGTACTGAGCAGAAGGAGATAGATGAGGATATGATTGAGTTAGATGGTACTGAAAATAAGAATAAATTAGGGGCTAATGCTATTTTGGCTGTTTCAATGGCTGTTTGTAAGGCTGGGGCTGCTGCTTCTAATATGCCATTATATGCTTATATCGGTAAGTTATTTGGGGTTACACCTAATGTGTTGCCTGTTCCTATGTGTAATGTTATTAACGGAGGGAGGCATGCAGGGCAGGAAAATAGTATACAGGAGCATATGATAATGCCTGTTGGCGCTTCTGGCTTCAGAGAAGGCATTAGAATGGTTTCTGAGACTTATCATGCACTTGGGAAGATATTAAAAAATGAGCTAGGAGCAGGAGCAACTCTGATTGGAGATGAGGGTGGATTTGCTCCTCCTGAAATAAAAAAGGTTGAAGAAAGACTGGATTTTATAGCAAGGGCTTCAAAAGAAGGCGGTTATGAGAAGAATATTGTTTTTACACTGGATCCTGCCGCATCTGAGTTTTTTAGGGATGGAATTTATACTATTGGGAAGAAAAAGATGAAGGGCGGAGAGATGGTTGATTTCTATTCTGATTTGGTTAAAACCTACCCAATTGTTAGCATTGAAGATGGATTAGCGCAGGACGACTGGGATTCATGGGTTGAGATGGTTAAAAAACTGGGTAAAAAGATACAGATTGTTGGTGATGATTTATTTGTTACAAATACAACCAGGATACAGAAAGGGATCGAGATGAACGCTGCAAATTCTATTTTGGTTAAGGTTAATCAAATTGGTTCTGTTACTGAAACTTTGAGTGCTATTAAGATGGCATTTGATAATAGATGGACAGCTGTAGTTTCTCATAGAAGCGGGGAAACAGAAGATAGTTTTATAGCTGATTTGGTTGTAGGGACAAATGCAGGACAGATAAAGACAGGGGCTCCTGCGAGGAGCGATAGGAATTCCAAGTATAACCAATTGTTGAGGATAGAGGAAGAGTTAGGGGGTAAGTCGAAGTATTTTGGAAGGAAGTTTAGATGAGATGAAACTAAAAATATACATCTTTAGACATGGACAAACTTATTACAACAGGGATCATATTTTTACTGGATTTAAGGATTCCAAATTGACTCCAAAAGGAGTTAGGGATGCTAGAAAAATAGCTAAGAAATTAAAAAATAAGAGATTTCAGGTTGCTTATCAGACAAGATTGAGCAGGTCAAAGGACACTTTGAAAGAGGTTCTCAGATATCATCCAGAATGCAAGGAAATAATAACCGATGACAGGATGATTGAAAGGTGTTACGGCAAAGTGCAAGGAAAATCTCATAAAGCATTTATTAAAGAAGAAGGAGAAGATTCCTATAAAACCTTGCTACACTGGCATAAAATAGACCACCTTAGTGGAAAGGACAAAGCAAAATTTATTCATGACGTTGGAGAAGCAGAGTTTGATGTTATACACAGGTCTTATAATGTCCCTCCTCCTGGCGGAGAGAGCATAAAAATGGTTGAGAAAAGAGTCTTAAGCTTTATTAAAGACCTTTTGAAAAAGATGAAGAAGGAGAGGATAAACGTTGTTATCTCAGCCCATGGGAATTCCATGAGGCCTTTTAGAAGATATTTTGAGAAATTAAGCATAGAGGAAGTGATGGAGTTAGAGAATCCGTGGGATGATTATTTTGAGTATGAAATAAATGCTTGATTCTTCTGATTTGTTGTGTGTATAATAACAAAAGATTAATAAATGGAGCATAAACTAGAAAAAATATGGAAAAGAACAATAAGAATAAAATAATCTTGATTATTGCGGATGGTATAGGAGACAGGCCAATAAAGGAATTAGAGTATAAAACCCCGTTAGAAGCGGCAAATACCCCTAATCTTGATAGGATGGCAAAGGAAGGAATCAATGGAACCATGCATACAGTTGACAGGGGCATAAGGCCTGGTTCTGATATTGCACATCTGCTTATTTTTGGATATCCTTACAGGAAGTATTATTCCGGCAGGGGTGTTTTTGAGGTTTTAGGAATAGGTATGGAGCTACATCACGGGGATATTGCTTTTAGGGGCAACTTAGCTACAGTTGAGGGTGGTAAGATAGTTGACAGGCGTGCTGGAAGGATGGAATCATCTTTGATAATACCCAAAAAGATGACTGTTGAGATAGAGGATGTTAAATTTTGTCTTAAGCCAGGGAGTCTGCATAGAGTTGCGGTGATAATGAGGGGAAATGGTTTAACAAGTAATATCCAAGATATTGATCCTCACGAGCTTAGTGCTGAACCAAGAAGGAAAATATCTCTTGATTCCAGCCCTGAGTCTGAAAAAACAGAGAGGATAGTTAATGAGTTTATTGATTATATGTCTGATTTTATATCAAAACATCCGGAGAATGTTAAGAGAAAGAAAGAAGGAAAGCCTTATTCCAATTTCTTATTGCTGCGGGGAGCAGGTAAGCATATGGATGTTCCTCCATTATCAGAAAAATATCATCTTAAGGCATGCTGTATCTCAGGAGGTGGATTGTACAAAGGAATTGCAAAATATGTCGGCATGGATATTATTGAGGTTGAGGGAGCAACAGGTAAGCTAGATACAGATCTTAATGCTAAGATTAAGGAGGCTATACACCAGACTAAGAATTATGATCTTGTTTTTGTGCATATGAAATTTGCAGATTCTTTATCAGAGGTTGGGGATTTTAAAGGAAAGAAGGAATTTATTGAGAGGATTGACAAATCTTTAGCCCCTATTTTGGAAATGGACAATGTTATTGTTTTCTTTTCAGGCGATCACAGCACTCCCTGTAAATTACAGGCGCATTCGGGAGATCCGTTGCCTGCTGTAATATGGGGTCCTAAGGAAATGATTCAGACCGACAAGGTTGAGAGGTTTGGAGAAAGGCCATGCCAGGAAGGAGGGATGGGGCATTTTAACGCTCTTAACATAATGCATAAACTTCTTAATATAAGCGGAAAACAGAAATTGTTAGGGGCTTAATTTCTGTAGAATTTTGCTGCAAATTCAGGCATTACAGAATTTATTGTTATTCCTGATGAGAATTCAAAGCCTGCCCATACAGCTATTCTGGGTGTTACTTCGATATGTAAATGAAGATTTTCTTTATTTGGTGAATAATGCAAATAGAAATTATATGAGAGATTTAGTTCTTTTAATTTTAACAGAACTTTCTTTAGTATATCTGCTAAATCAAGCATTTCATTGTCTTTTAGTTCTTTTAATGTTTTAACATGCCTTTTTGGGAATATCCAAACTTCATAATTAAATCTGGAAGCATAAGGGGCAAATGCTAGAAATGTTTTATTTTCAAAGCATTTTCTTTTAGTTTTTCTTTCTATTTTTATAATATTGCAATAAGGGCATTTTTTGTATTTTTTTGCTGCTATTATTTCTTCTTTTACTTCGGCGGGTATATTAGATATAGCAGCTACTTGAACGTGAGAATGTATAATAGAAGTTCCTGCTTTTTCACCATGGTTTTTGAAGACTAAGACATATTTTATGTTTTTTAGTTTTTCTAATTTTTTTATCCTTTCTTTTATTACCTCTAAAAGCAGTTTTATATGCTCTTTTTTAGTGTCCCATAATTGTACATTATGTTTATTAGTGTCAGCTATAACTTCATGTTTTCCATATCCTGAGGAATGTGTAAAGAATTTATTCTTTGTTTTTATTTTTTGGGAGCCTTTTTGCTCTACAAAAGGAAATTTATTGGGAAACCATCTTAGAATCCATTTACCATTTTTTTCTATTCTTCCGATTTCTGGCGGCGTTAAATTTTCATTGCCAGGGCAGAAGACACATATTTTTGGTTCTTTTACTTTAAATTTTTGTTTATATTCTTTTGGCCTTTTGCCTCTTACAGAAGCGGCAATAACCCATCTGTCTAAAATATAGTCTTTTCTTAGTTCCAGCATAGGTTGAAATTTAATTGAAATGTATTTAAATGTTTTGATTAGTGATATTTAAGGAAAGGGGAAAAAAGAAAAATTTATGTGAAAGTCCTTGTATTTTGCTATTGGCTGTGAAATGGATAAAATAAAAAAGTGTATACTTTAAATAACATAAAACTATTTTTTGGGACTTTCCCATCTGTAAGTGTCTCCCTCAAGACGATATGTTCCATTAATTGTTGTAATTGTTCCTTTATTATCTATTCTTTCAGCCACCTTAGAAAAACCTTTTGGAGGATTGATATGTATATTCCTTTGGAGGTTTTCTCCCCATACCTCCATAGTTTGAGGACCGAAATGCTCTACTGTGCCTACGCAAAACTTGCCATCAGGACTGAGCTGAAAAGCATGTTTTGTAAGATTCTGATAAAACATACTGGTCTTTTTATTATTCTTCACATCTAAACGGCTATAGTTATAACCTCTATGGATAACAAGGAAGGAGCCGTCAAAACTGATGCCTTCGATACCACCTCTCCCAGAAGCTTTCACCGAAAAGTCTTTGAGATTGAGTAGAGTAAACTGATTATTACCAAAATCATTCAGATAAAAAGCATTTCCATCTTTGGATAGGGAAATCTTGTCATGATACATAACATAATATTTAGATTCTGGCGGTGGGTCTGGGACTATGTGGACCTTCTGCCTGTTCCCTATATCAGCAATTACTGCAACGTGGGTATCTGTATTAAAATCATTTCCCCCAATCTCATATAGGATCACACCATTATCGAATATATTCCAACCAGATACCTTACTTACTGCTGCTTGAGATAATCCAGCCTCTACATCCCCGGAATGGCAATAGTATACTCTTTTTTGTTTTCTATCGAACAAGTAATTTGTTGGTCTACTTTTAATAATATCCCTGATGTAAAGGACTATCCTTCCATCATCAGCATACAATGCACTACCCATATCCCAACGTTTGTCTTCGCTTGGCGAATATGGCCATGTTGGATCACTAGAATGAAATGAAAATATATCCTTCCCACCTAATGCCGCAGTTATTCTATCCGTGACATCTTCCGGTACCCACTCAACGATTTTAAGCTTAAACCCAGGAAAAGAATAGGTTGTTTTTGCTTTCGTTTCAGAAGAAGTAATATTAGACAATAACCTTAAAAAAGCTGCTGCAACAGCTGAATACTTTAAAAATTCTCTCCTAGTAATTGTTTCAAGAGCCATAAATAGGATGGTAGTTTTGTTAATTATATAAACTTTTCCATTGTATAACTACTATTAAATAGTTATTTATTTTCTTTCGCAAACGGAGAAGTTGCCATTAATTCTCTAAATTGAATGAAATATGGTTCCTTCTAGCTGAATTTTAGAAACCTTTATATCACTTTAATATTCTCTTTTTTATAATGAAATTAGAATCAATAAAAAAAGAAATTCCTAAAGAATTATTTAACGTCTTAAATGAAGAAATAAATGAATTAAGGCCTGCTCAGGAGAAGGCAGTTAAAAAAGGCTTATTAAAAGATAATAATCTGCTTGTTTGTACACCTACAGCTTCTGGGAAAACATTAATTGCTGAATTAGCTGGTATTAAGAATATTATTGAGGGTAAGGGAAAACTCATTTATATCGTCCCATTAAAAGCATTGGCTTCTGAAAAATTTAAGGATTTTAAAAAAAGATATGGAGAATTTATTAGAATAGCTTTGTCTATTGGTGATTTGGATTCTTCGGATCCTTATTTAGCTGATTATAATCTGATTATATGCACTGCAGAGAAGCTTGATAGCTTAATTAGACACCATACTCCATGGTTAAGCTCTGTTGCTACTGTTGTTGTTGATGAGATTCATTTAATGAATGATGTAAGCAGGGGGCCTACTGTTGAGATTTTGATAACAATTTTAAGGAAATTACTGAAAAATATGCAGCTGATTGCTTTATCTGCTACAATCGGAAATCCAGAGGAATTAGCAGAATGGCTGAATGCTGAATTGGTTATGGACGACTGGAGGCCTGTAAAGCTGCATAGAGGAATTTATTTTGAAGAAGAAGTAGAGTTTAATTGAATCTATGCTATGCCCAAACTATTCATAACGATAGAAGGGTCAAACTCTTTCAGGTCTTTATAGCCTTGACCTGTGCCTATGTATATAATTGGTTTTTGTGTTACATAAGAAACAGATATGGCTGCACCGCCTTTTTCGTCTACATCTGCTTTGGCTAGTATTATTCCATCTATTTCTATTGCTTCATTGAACTTTTTTGCCTGCTCTACGCAGTCATTGCCTGTTATTGACTCGCCAACGAATATTTTTAAGTCTGGCTTTGCTACTCTCACTATTTTTTTCATCTCATCAACAAGGTTAATGTTGCTGTGTTGTCTTCCTGCTGTATCAATCAAAACAGCTTCGATATTTTTGGATTTTGCATGCTTTATAGCATCAAAAGCAACTGCAGCAGGATCTGCTCCATAGGTGTGTTTAATTAATTTTACTCCCAGTTTATCTGCATGCTGCTGTAACTGCTCTATTGAAGCTGCCCTGAACGTGTCTGAAGCTGCAATAACAACTGAGATATTATTACTGAGAAGAAGTTTTGCCATTTTTGCTATTGTTGTTGTTTTTCCGGAACCGTTAATCCCCACAAAGCAAATAACAAATGGTTTTTTTTCCTTTATTTTTTCCAGAAATTTAAAGGAATTAACATTTAATAACTGTTCTAACGATGTCTTTAACGTATTTGTTACTGTTTCTTCTATTTTTCCTCTTGGTAATGGTTTATCCACAACTTCTTGTGTTAAATCATCTTTTATCTTTTCAATAACCTCAACAGCGACGTTATTTTCCAATAAAGACACTTCTAAATCCCAGAATATCTTGTCAAATTGATCTTTGCTTATTTTTTTGGTTGTTATCTTCTCTTTTATCGCTCCAAAGAATCCTTTTTTCTTTTCTGTTTCTTCTTCTGGTTCTATCTCTTTTTTTATTTTTTTAATTTCTTCTTTTTTTTCTTTTCTTTCTGTTAGTTCCTGTATTTTTGGAGTCTCTTTCTTTTCTAACTTTTCCTTTATTTTTCCTTCTTTTTCTTCCAGTTTTTCTTTTTCCTCTTTAATCTCTTCCTTTTTTTGATATTCTTCTACTTCATCTCTAATCTTTACCTTTTTAGAAATATCTTCGATATTTCTAAACCTTTTTCGCTCTCGCTCAAAAGCTTGTTCAACAGCTTCTTCTTCTGGAATTTCTTCTATTTCCTTCTTAGTAAATTTCTCTTTTAGTTTAGAAAAAAAGCCTTTTTTTTCTGGTATTTGCTCTTTCTCTTCTTCTGGTTTTTCAACTATAGTTTCATCGCTAGTGCCTTCTTCCTCAATCTTTGTGGAAATATTCTTTATGCCTTGTTTTAATTTTTCTTTTAAGAATTTGAACATTTTATACTTTGGAAACTAATCTTTTTAATTCTTCTTCAATGGCTGAAGCGTGTATTGCCAGTTTCTGCATCTGCAGGTTGATTTTAGCGTGTAGTTCTCTCATCTCTTCTACCTGTTTTTCCATAAGCTTTTTTGTAGAATCAATGTCCTTTTTTACCACTGTATCTGCTCCTACATTTACTAAAAATTCTTCATTATTTTTTAGCTCTGCTTTTGTAAATATCCCCGAGCTTATTGGAACCAGGATTTCATCTCCCTTTTTTGTTTTTTTGAGGTCTTCTATGCTTTGGGTAGTAGCTATTAATTCCATTAATTGCTGCTCTACTGTTTGTGCTTGTTTATGCACTTCTCTCATTTGCTCTTCTATCATCTTCATTTCCATGTATTTTTCCTGTAACTTTTTTTCGTCTTCTTTCATATTATCAGCTCTTCTTTCTTTTTTCCTCTATTTTTTTGTATAAATCATCAAATAGCACACCCATCGGTGTTCCTTCATATATTTTTGTTATGGAATCTGCAAGTAATTTTGCTAAGGAGATTATTTTTAGCTTATCGAATCTTTTTTCTTTTTGGAGAACTATTGTGTTTGTTATTATTACTTCTTTTATTGAATTATCTTTTAATCTTTCAACAGCTGGTCCTGAGAATAAAGCATGGGTTGCTGCAATGTAGATGTCTTTTGCTCCTTTTTCTTTTAATGCCTTAGCTGCGTTTGTTATAGTTCCTGCTGTGTCGATTATATCATCAGTTATTATAACATTTTTGTCTTTTACGTTACCTATAACATTCATTATCTCTGCAACACCATGTGCAGGCCTTCTTTTGTCAATTAGTGCAATGTTTGTGTCTAATATTTTTGCTAGCCTTCTTGCCCTTCTTGCCCCCCCCACATCCGGCGAGACTACAATAGCATCTTTCAGTTTCTTATTAATTAAGTAATCTGCAATCAGGGATACTGCTTCCAGATTATCAACAGGTATGTTAAAAAAGCCCTGTATCTGGTCAACATGAAGGTCGAATGTTACAACCCTGTCAGCACCTGCTGTTTCTATCAGGTTGGCTACTAGTTTGGCAGATATAGGCTCTCTTGGCATTGTTTTTCTGTCCTGCCTTGAATATCCATAGTATGGGATTATTACATTAATTTCCCTTGCAGAAGCCCTTTTGCAGGCATCAATGATTAGCAGAAGTTCTATTAGCTTGTCGTTTACAGGAGGGGATGTTGGCTGGATTATGAATACATCAGAGCCCCTGACGCTTTTTTCTATATGGACATAGATTTCACCATCATTGAATCTTTTAATTTCAATAGGGGTTAATTTTACTTTTAAGTGTGAAGATATTTCTTTAGCCAGCTCTAAATTTGCTGTTCCAGCTATTAAGCTTATCTTCTTTGACATGATACCACCTTTCTTTATAGAATTATTAAATGTTTAAAAAGGTTTTGGATTACTTGTTAATGCCAAGCTCTTTATTAACTTCCTCTTCTGTCTGTTTTAATATAATATCAATCTCTCCAAAATGTTTTTGCTGGAATATGTCTATCTTTCTTTGATTGGTTAAATGGAGTAATGGTATAAAGGTGTATATTTTATCTTCTTTGGAATCAGAGGGCACTAATTTTGAGAATGTTAACCTGTCTTTTCTATGTTCCCAGAAGAAAGACTTTATTTTTCCGTAAATCTCTCTTATCACGGCGGATATATCCCTTTTCTTCTCAGGAATTTCTACATTCATAGGCGGTATGCTTTTTAGAACTCTTCTCCTCTTTACTTCCAATGCCCTTTCTAACGCTCCCATCAGGTCATATATGGAAACCTTTCTTTTTCTTGGTTGCGGTGTCCTTGGTATAAGGTTTTTTGGTATTTCCTCCTGTGGTCTGGGCTCTAGCTGTTCTTCAAAGTCTAGAAGTTCTTCTTCGTCTTGTGCTGATATTAACCTGTCTAGATATTCGATATCTTCTCCAACCAGTTTGTTTGATTTTATCTTTAAAAGTATTGCAGCGGCAAGTAAAACCTTGCCGGAAACCCTAAAATCGAGTTCTTTTAATTTCTTTATTGTTTCAATATATTTTTTTGTCAATAAAGAAATATTAACATCCCAGGGATCCATCTGTTCTGATTTTACCAGTTCATTTATGATAGACTGCCATGTAATCTCATCTTTATCGAATAAAAGCTCAAATATCTTTTCGTGGGGTTCCTTATCTGGGTTATTGGTTAATATTTGTTCCATTATTTTCTTAGTAAATCTTTAAATATAAAAAGCTTTTTATATCATAATCAAATTTCATATGTATAATGGGCTCGTGGTCTAGTGGTTATGACAACACCCTTACAAGGAATGAAATGGCGCTTTGCCACTTCATTCCAAAGCCAGGTGTAGGTCCCCAGTTCGATCCTGGGCGGGCCCATAGGTGAAGCCATAAATTGGCTTCGCCAATTTAATTCCACTGCGGCAGTGATCTAGTGGCTATGATAGGGCCTTGCCATAGAAACTGTAATAAGGCTCTCACCCGAGAATTCTATCAGAATCGGGAATTCGAGTCTCGGCTGCCGCATATTTTTAACTTTTATTTAAAAATGAGTATTATAAATAATTTAAAAAGTTTTGATATAAATGATAAAATCAGAAGTAGCGAAGCTACTCTGCCAGATAGCAGAACAACAAGAACCTCCATTGGACTATGTTTTAGATCTGGCTATATCTACGACACCTAAACTAAAATCTGTAGCTTCACCACAATTACTTGAATCTATAGCTAAGAACCCTCTAATTAGATATATGACTACAAGTTATTTACTTCAGGATAGAAAAAATAGTTGTTTAGATATGGGTTATGATCAATTATTTAACTTATTGTATCAAAGATTAGCAGAAGTTTATTTTCAGGAAAAAATAAGGATAGCTGCACAAGAACTTCCTTATCCTATCGAATTAATTGATATCTCTGATGGAACAAAAGCAGGGAACTATCTCTACAGAAAGAATACATTTGGAAATACAGTGGTAATTGATAAGAAAACAGGAGACTTTGTTACAGATATCGATGGTCTTGTGGCAATTGGTGAAAATGAGGGAGCATTTAATTATTGTAGGAGATGGCAACCCTTCATAATTGAGGTTAAAATGGCTACATTTGGTCATTGTAGAGGATCTGAAGAAGTAGACCGCTATTTCAATAAGCTTACTAGGGTTATCAAGATGCCTGATTCTTTGAAAGCAATTGCTCCTGTATTGGAATATTTCCAAGAACTTTATATGCTTGGAGAAATAGAAAACAATCCTTGTGATGTTGGGATTATAGTTGGAATGCCTCCCGATAGGGTAAATATAATAAGGATAGGTAGTCAAAGGAGTTTTGTTGGGAGGGGTGGTAATATTATTAAATTTCACAAACATTTCAAAGAATATTATCAAATGGTCTACTCAGTAGCTGAAAGATTCAAAATTAATATGGCATAATTACTTAATTCCAAAACTTTTAAATATAGCATAAATTCCCTAAAGGCTCAAGGGCCCATAGCTCAGTTTGGTTAGAGCGACGGTCTTATATGGCCGCTTACGGCTCTATGAAAGCCGTAGGTCGTGAGTTCAAATCTCATTGGGCCCATAGGTGAAGCCATAAATTGGCTTCGCCAATTTATTAAAAAAGCCATAAATTCACGAAGTGAATTTAATGTCAATGCCCCCATAGTGTAGTCCGGTCAATCATTCAGCCTTTTCGTGTTGGAAATCGCAAGCGATTTCCAAAAGTTTTGCGATTCCATCGAAAACAGGCTGAGACATGGGTTCAAATTTGCTGGAAGGTCAATGCCTTCGGCATTGAAAGTCCCGTTGGGGGCATTATTTTATTTTTTAACTTGTTTAATAGAAATAGCTTGACTTAACCTGAGATTTAATCTTCGCTTATTTTATCTGGTTTAATTCCGTTCCTTTCCCACCTTCTTATTTTCATACATTCTACTTTGCCGCAAGTTACCATTCTGTCAAACTGCGCAGGGAAATCTACATCAGTAAATTCTTCCCCACAATATCTGCATATTTTGGTTCTCATTTCTGCTCAAACTCCTTCATCTTGTCGTCATCGCATTCTATAAAGAACCAATAAACTTCCTCTTCATCCATTTTATTATCACCTTTTTATTGATCTAAATGAGCAAATCTTTCTTCAGGCTCCATTTCTCTTTCACAATTTCTGCATAAGTAAGGGTCATGTAAGGCGCTTTTTGTTATTGTTAAGCCACATCTTATGCATCTTAGTCTTTTCATTCAAATCACTCATTATCTTCCTTATAGATAGAACCACATCTAGGGCATTCATAAGAGCAGCCATTGAAAGCCATTTCTGTTTTGCAGTTATAGCAATATACAAAATCTGGTTTGTTCCTGAAGATGAACCTGTTTTCCATCATTTCAATCATTTTTAGGTCCTAAATGGTCATTTCCTTTTGGTGGTTCATGCCGCAAATTGGGCATGCAAATAAATTCCCATGAATACATTTCATTTCAGTCATACATCCCCCGCAATAAAGCAAAGCTGGAACCCTTTCCAGGATTATTGGCTCACCTCCAGGCATTGTTTCGATCATCTTTCCACCTCTTTCAATTCCCACTATTAACTATATAAGCGAAACATTTATATATAACCTTGGCATATACTATATATAGTATATATGTAAAATTTATAGTATATGCTTTTATATATATTTTTTAAAAAATATAAAAAAGGGGAGAGGTGGTTAAAATTAATATGAGAAAATTAATAGGTTTTGGGAAGAGTTCTTACGTTGTTTCTTTACCTAAGCAATGGATTGATAAAAACAAGTTGAAGAAAGGAGATTTGCTATCTATTGAAGAAGGTAAGGAAGGCCTGTTGTTTAGAACAAATGCCCCATCATTAAAGGATGAGGAGAGAAGAGCCGTGATAAATGCTGAAAAAAAGAGTTTAGCACAATTAAAGACAGAGATTGTCTCTGCTTACCTGGATAATTATAATGTTATTGAGGTCATCTCCGATGATCTGAAGACAAATGCTCCTGAAATAAGAGATATGCTGCATGGCTTATCCGGATTAGAAATAATCAACCAGAGCTCAACAAGGATTGTTGCCAAGGATCTGATTAATATAGATGAAATATCTGTTAAGACCTTAATCAGAAGAATGGATAATATAACAAGATCTATGATCAAAGATACACAGGAGTGTTTTGATGGTATCGATCACGCTGATAGCTTAGCCCATATAGATGAGGAAGTTAATAGGCTGCATTTTTTGACATCAAGGGTTATAAGGGGCGGCCTTAAGGATGTAAGGGTTGCAAATTCATTAGGTTCAAATTCATTCAAACTCCATTCAGACCATACTGTAACTACGAAAATAGAGAGGATAGCAGATAACATCAAAAGAATATGCAGGTCATTGAATAACTCGAAGCTAGACAAAAAATGGAGGAATGAACTAAAGGATATTTTTAGGGGCATTGAAAATAGCTACCTTGATGTTATGAAATCCTATTATACAGGTGACCAGGAAATAGCTTTAAGAATAGAGGAGACAAACAGGGATAGGATAATTGCTTGTGATAATTTCTTCAACAAACACAATCATCATGGTATTAAATATACGAATGGGGGAAGAAAAGGGGTATGTGACTTTAGGGCAGCATGTGGAGCTACTACTATCATTCTTGAAAATATGAAGGAGATGGCTTCAGGCGTTAAGTATATTGCAAGAACAATAATAGGCGGAGGATAAAATTCCTTTGGAATTTTATCTTTGAACCTCCCCACTAGCGCTAACGCAATAACTGCGTGTCCCACCCCTAACAATCTAGATTAATATCCTTCAAAAACAATCTTTTTATTTCCTTTTACTAAAATAGTTCCAGAACCTTTTTTCACTTCTCCAACTATCTTAGCTTCTTCTTTAAACTTTTCTGCAATAGAAAGAGCTTTATCTGCATCATTTTTATCTGTAATTAAGAAAAAACCCATTCCCATGTTAAATTTTTTATACATTTGTTCATCACTAAAACCAGATTCTTTCTGCATTAGTTCGAATATGGGTTGAGGTTTGGTTGGGTTATTGATTAAGAATTGAAATCCTTTTACTCTGTTAAGGTTTTTTAAGCCATAACCTGTATTATTTATACCTATAATCTTTATTTCATTGGCAATAGCAGCAATACTTTTACAATAGATTCTTGTTGGTTCTAATAATATTTTCCCAATAGTTGAGTTGTCAAATTTATCGTCTAATTTGAATCTGCCTTTGTAGTTTTTCTTGAATTCTTTTCTTGTTTCAAAATCTCCTTTTAATAATTTTAATCTTAAATCAGTATAACCATTTGAATGAGGACCAGAGCTTTTAAATGCAATTATTTTATCTCCAACCTTGATATTAGTGCTTATATCTTCCTTTTTTATAAAGCCGATTAAGCCACCAGCAATGTCAAAGCCCATGCCAGGCTTTAAGCCTGTTATTAGTTCATCCACAGATGCAGTTTCTCCTTTTCCTATGTTAATATGTATTGAGCTTCTTAGGATGTCTCCTACTTCGCACATTTCCAGGCCCTTTACAATGCCTTTCATTATCTCTCCTGTTAAGCCTTTTTCCTGGAATTTAGACTGAACTGCAAAATAATCAATGAACAGGAAGGGAGAGACTTTTCCTAAGGTTGCTAGGTCATTAGAGGACATTGCGACTAAATCAATTCCTACTGTATCAAATTTCTGCATTGCTTCTGCAAGTATTAGTTTCGTGCCTACTCCGTCTATTGCGCATGCCATCATGTGATTAGGAAATACTTCCTTGTTTTCGTATAGCTCTGCAAACATTCCTTTAGAAATAGGATTCATATTCTGCTTTAATTTAGCAGGTATAGCTTTTCTTATAGCAGAAACAGCTTTTGCCTCTCTTTTTTGATAGTCAGGATTCATATTAAATGAAAATGATTATTTGTTTATAAAATTATTGAATTTTCAGTTCTTTCTTCCAAAACCCACATATGTTCTCTACTTTCTTTTCCGCTATCCCTATATATTTTTCTGGATTTTTTAGGATTTCTATTTGTTTTTTTGTGAATTTTTCTATATATTGTTTCAGTTTTTCATCTTTAAACAATAATTCCCTGAATGGTTTTCCAGTAGCTTGTGATTTTAATGTTAGTTCTCTAACATATTCATGCGCATCCGGATGGTTATTGGCAGCCAATAAAATATAAGCAGGTTCTGCAGTTATCATCTCTTTATTCATTTCAAAGTTTTTCTTTAAATTTGATTTGTCTACCACTAACTTTGACATTACTCTGTTCATCCTCGTTATAGATGTGTATAAGCCAGCTAATATTTCAGGTATAAACCTTGATGATGCAGAATTTGTTAAGTCTCTTTGATGTTCGCATATCTGGTCCATGTATAGGGTAGTCATTCTTGGCATGAATTCTTTCCACATTGATTTTATATTTTCAAAGTTTATTGGGTTTCTTTTATGGGGCATTGTAGAGCTTCCTACTTGTTTTTTCTCGAATGCCTCTGCAATTTCTGATATTTCACTTCTTTGTAAATGTCTCATATCATCTGCCAGATTTGCCAGAACACCAAAAGAGCTTGTTACTGTATGTATAAAATCAGCCATATACTCTGCTTCTACAACCTGTGTTGAGATTGGAGATGGCTTTAGTTTTAGTTCTGCTAAGACATCTTTTTCGAATGCTTCTGGGTCATTAAAGAACAGAGAGGAAGCGTTATAGGCTCCTACTGCTCCTGCTATTTTTCCTCTTAAGTTATTAGCAGTTTTTTGTATTGCTTTTATTCTTGTTCCTATTCTTGAGACATACTGGGTAATAGCAAAGCCGAATGTAATGGGTTCTGCGTGTTGGCCATGAGTTCTGCCAATCTGTAATGTATCTTTTTCTCTTAATGCTAAGTAGATTAGTGTTCTTTCTAGATTGATTAGGGTAGGGATTAATGTATTATTTGAGAAATCTTTAAACCTAGCAGCATCTGCCGTGCATATAATGTCATGAGATGTTGTTGTAAAATGTACATAAGGTTTTGCCTGATTTGAAATCTTTTTTCTTATTGAATTAGCCAATGCCCTTATATTATGCTTTATCCTGTCTTCCTCTAAATAGACTTCCTGCGCTGTAACTTGTCTTGCTGCATTCTCTACATCATCTGCTATTTTTTTACTGCATACTCCTCTTTTTGATAATGTTTTTGTTAATGCTGCCTCCACTTTCGCTAGATATCTGATAGCACCTTCTTCAGAAAGATACGGCCTTAATTTTTCTTTTGTTTTTTCATCCCTTCCATAATATCTGAAATCCAAAGGGGATATATTATCAAATAATGGAATTGTCTCTTCTTGTTCTTCTTTGGCTTCTTCTGCTTCTATCAGATTTTCTATACCTTTTAATAATTTATTATTTTTATTTAGCTTTATTATTCTTCTATTCTTCTCTTTAATTTCATTTATGATGTTGTTTTTCTTGAATAATTGTATTGTTCCATGTACTTTTGCAGGGCTTATTTTTAGTTTATCTGCAATATCTCTTATATGCAATGATTCTTTTTCTAATAGATTTAGAATTTCTATGTTCTTTTTTGTGAAGATTTTGTTTAGTTCCATGATTAATCGCCTCTATGAGAATAAAGTGTTCATTATTTATAAACTTTTCTATTATTTTATATAAGAATTGTTTAGTTTTTAAGAACGTTTAGTATTTTGTTGTGTATTTTGCCGTTAGAAGCGATATAATTCTTAACCTCAGGTGTCCATCTTCTTCCTTTTAAATCTGTGGCTTTGCCGCCAGCTTCTTCTACCATTAATAAAGTAGCAGAATGATCCCATGGGTTTGAATCAAAATCAATATTAACACCTGCTTTGCCTTCTGCTACCAGAATATTGTGGTATATAGCAACGCCGTATATTCTCAGACGCCATGTTTGTTTGGATAATCTTTTTAGAATTTTTATTTTTCTATCTGTTTTTTTTCTTAGTTTAGCATCAAACACAAGGAAACATTTATTGGGGTTTGTTTCATTACTAACTTTGATTCTTTTTCCATTGCAAAAAGCCCCTTTTCCTTTTTCTGCGTAATAAAGTTTTTTAAGAATAGGTAAATAGGCAACACCCAGGATAATTTCTTTTTTGTATTGCAGTGCAATAGAAATACCAAATAATGGATTGTTCATAATAAAATTATGAGTTCCGTCTAGAGGGTCAATAATCCATCTATAATCTGATTTTTTGTTGCTGCTACCTAATTCCTCACAAATAATGTTATGTTGTGGGAATTGTTTAAGGATTATCTTTCTTATTTTCTTTGTGCTTTCTATATCTGCTTTAGTAACAAAGCTGTCGCCTTGTTTTTTTCTTTTTTTAATATTTTTTCCAAAATATTTCAATTGTATTTTACCTGCTTCTTTTGCTGCTTTTATTGCTGTTTGCTTAAAGATAGCCTGCATTTTTTAGATTGTTTTTAATCCTCTTTTTTACGTCTCCAATTTCTGATTTAAACTCATTGCCCGTGACCATTTCATATAATTTAATGTATCTTTTGCTTAATTCAACAACAAGTTCTTCTGGTGCTTCTGGAAGCTTTTTGTCCTTATAAGGATCACAATGTTCCTTAAACCATAACCTAAGGAATTCCTTGTCTATGTTTTCTGGCTCTTCCCCTTTTTCGAATCTTTCTTCATAGCTTTTCTTAATCCAAAATCTGGAAGAATCAGGAGTATGTATTTCATCTATCAGGAAAATGTTTCCTTCTTCATCATAGCCGAATTCATATTTTGTGTCCACTAAGATTAAGCCGTTTTTTTCAGCAATTTCTGTTCCTCTTTGGAATAATTTTAACGCTTTTTTTGATATGAAATCCCATCGTTCTTTGGTTGTTAAACCTCTCTTTACAATTTCTTCTCCTGATATTTTTTCATCATGACCTTCTGATTTTGTTGTTGGCGTTATAATCGGCTTTTCGAATTTCTGGTTTTTCTTTAAACCCTCTGGAAGGATATTACCACAAAAGTCTCTCTCCCCTTTCTCATAAGCTGTCCATGCTGATGTGCTCGTTACCCCGGTTATATACCCCCTAACAACAACCTCAACGGGAAACACCTTTAGTTTTTTGCAGACAACCACATTAGGATCTGGAACATCAATTACATGATTTGGAATTATATCCTTTGTTTGCTCAAACCAGAAGGCAGATGTCTGCGTTAAAACCTGGCCTTTAAAAGGTATTCTTGCTAAAATCCTGTCAAATGCCGACTGCCTGTCTGTAGCTATGAGGAAGATTTTGTCATCGCTTATATACACATCTCTAACCTTGCCTTTGTATTTTTTCCCTAGTTCGGGAAAGTTTGTTTCTTTTAAGGTAAATTTGATTTGTTCCTTTATTTTATTATCAGGTAGCATTACTATACACCTTTAACTGCTTCATCGCTTTGTTTCACTTCTTCTTTTAGCTTATTCCTGTATTCGTTCAGTTTGATTGTGTATTTACTATTGAAATTAAGTATTTCAATTGCAGCCAGAGCAGCATTTTTTTCATTATTTAAGCCAACCCATAAGCCGTGACTGCTGTGTTTTAAGATATTTAGGGCAGCTTCTGCTTGGTCATCATCTTTCATTAGTACAGGGCAGTATATCACTAAGGCTTCTTTTTCAGGAATTGGCTCATCTAAAGAAACAAATTCTATATTTATGGCGCTATCTTCAACAGATTCTGATTTTTTAATTGGGATGTCGAAATCTGCGAATATCTTTTCTGCTTTGCTTGCTGCTTCGTTTGGTATTTCACTTACTATGTTAACATTAATATAGGGTTTTAGTATTTTGAGAGCATTTTTAACAGCTATCCCAGTTTGATTTATACCAACGCTTAAAACAGGAATTCCGGATGGCATTTGCATTATTGATAATAGAGCATCTAGGCCTTGATAGCTTCCATGGCAAGGAACACCAATTACAGGCTTTATCGTTTTAGAAGCTATTACCCCAGGTAAAGCTGCTGAAAGTCCAGCTCCTGCAATAATCAAGTCAGCATCTATTTTTATTATCTCATCGAGCTCTTCGGGAGTTCTATGGGCAGAGCTTATTCTTAATTCTGTTTCAATATTCTCTTTTTTTAGCCCCTTTATTATTTCCTTGTAGACAGGTTCGTCTGATTTTGAGCCGAAAATGACTAGTACCTTAGGCATTAAAATCACCCCTATAAGAAAAGATTAAGTGAATTGCTTTATATAATTTTTGATTTTTATAATTTAGGCGGAGGATAAAACTTATTAAATAAATTGATATAATCCTGAAGGTGCCTTGTTATAAGAAAATTTTTTTTAACATGTTCATGAGCAGCATTTCCTATTTTTATTCTTAATTTATTGTCTTTTAGCAGTTGCAAAGCCTTTTTTATGCCTTCTTTTCTGTTTCTTATAAGGAAACCTGTTTTTCCGTTTATGATTTGCAGAGGAATACCTCCTACACATGTTCCTATCACTGGAGTCTTTTTCCACATTGCTTCTGAAACCGTTAATGCAAAACCTTCTTTTATGGAGTTTTGAAATACAATTGCTGATTCTTGTTGTAGAGCATTTACCAAAAGATCGTTCTTTTCTGTTATTAAATGCACATCTTTAATCTGGTCGCTTTTTTGCTTTACTTTGTGGTATATCATTGGTCCCTGCGGATCGTCTTCTGCCATATCACCCATTAGAACAAGATGACAGTCAATTTTTTCTCTAATTTTTTCATACATTTTAACAATTCCTAAATGATCCTTCCAAGGATCAAATCTGGAAACCTGAGATATTATTGGTTTATCGGCGTCAATTCCTTTTTGGGATAATAATCTTTTAGCTTTACTATGGGTAATTCTTTTATTTTTTTGTGATAAAGGGTCGATACTTGGGTGTATTATAAACTGGGATTTTCTTAGGTATTTTATCCTGAATTTTTTAGAAGATAGAACGACCCCATCATATTTTTTAATAAAGGGAAGTAAAAATCGCATTGTTTCTTTATTGGATTGGGAGATATCAATATGGCATCTCCACAGCCAGGTAGTTTTTTTCTCATATTCTTGTACCATACCTAATGGCTGAGGATCATGGATGATTACAATATCGTGAGCTTTAATATGGTTAATTATTGAATTCCTTTGGCAATATTCAAGATAGGTGCTTTTTCTGCTGGGCGTCATTTTCCACTTTTTACCTTGCAGGGCATTATGGATTCCTTTAGTGATTTTAAAGAAGGAATGAGAACCTAAAAGGATACGCCAGCCAGTGTCTATACTTATGTCATTCATAAGAAAAACAAGCGTATTGAGTATTTCTGCAACCCCACCGCCTACAGCTGTTGAACTTACATGAACTACGTGTTTACCCTTAAGATGTTCTGCGTCTTTTTTGATATTTTGGATAGCTGTCTTCCCAACAATTCTGCTATAGTCATTGAGTTTAGGTATCATTTTTTTGTTTTTAAATTTTTAATTATCTCTCTTATTCCTTTTGTAGAGGGGTTATTGGTTACTTCATTTGCAAGCTTTTTTAATTTTTCGTTTGCATTTGCCAAAGCGATCTTAAAGCCAGGATTCAAGAACATATCAACATCATTTTCCCCGTCTCCAATCACAATTGTTTTGTCCATATCAATGTTCAGGTATTGCATAGCAAGCCTTAAGCCTAATCCCTTATCAACATCTAACGGCACCGTCATAATTTCATTAACATTTTTTACAAAATTAACTTTATCTGTAAGTTTTCCTAATCTTTTCTTTATTATTGGAAGATGTTTGATATTATTGCTGGCTATTACTTTTCCTATTGTGGTGCCCGGAAGGTTGAGATTCCTTATTATTTTCTTGGCTTTGGTCATAGGGGAAGTATTTATTGTAATTGTTTTTCTGGTCCTGGGAAAATAAAGAACTGCCCCGTTTTCTGCAACAACGCATTTCCATATATCAAATTTTTTACATAATTTTTTAACATAATGGACATTCCTCCCTGTTGCGAGGAACAGGTCTACTCTGAGGTCTTTTAGCTCGTTAAATAATTCATTATCGTAATCTTTTGTATCAAATTCTTTTTTTGGAGGCTTGTTTGTTATAGTCCTATCAAGATCTGTTATTATTGCTTTGACATCTTCTATACTTAAATATTCCATTTTATGGAGTTCATCTTTATATTTTTTTACCTCGTTATAGAGCATTAAGTGTTTTTCAATTCCTATTTCCATCTTAAATTTCTTGTCTACTATTTTAACTGAATTTTTAGATAGCCTTTCTCTTAATTTATTATTGGTAAGAATTTTTATAATTCTGTCTGCAGTAGCATTTACATCTCCAACATTAACCAAGAATCCGTTCTTCCCCTCTTTTACCTGAATTGGAATACCTCCAACTTTTGTTCCGACAATAGGATTGCCACACGCCATACCTTCTGTCACTGACAATCCAAAACCTTCGTTTTTGGAGCAGAGTGCAACAACATCTGTAGCATTATAAAGCTCTGGCAAGGTACCATAATCAATATTTCCTGTGAAAATTACATCCTTTTCTAATTTCATTTTTTTTACCAGTTGTTTTACCTTTTTAGCAAGGATTTCTCTGTCCTTTGATAATTTATTGCTCATTGATTTTGCACCCACAAAGACTAGTTTTGTACTTGGTACCTTTTTTATTATAATACGGAGAGCTTTAATCAGTTGCTCATGCCCTGATTTAGGGTCAATTCTCTGAACACATAATATTACTTTTGAATCTTTTGGAATTTTGTATTTCTTTTTTACTGCTTCTTTATCTACATTAAGAACTTTAAACAAGTTGGTATTGGCTATCGGGTAGATAAGTTCAGCCTTTTCTTTTGTAAGGCCTGCTTTAACAGCAGCATTAATGTACTCCTGAGATGAGAAGACAATCTTATCATATTCGTTAAGATGTTTAATCAGGAAATCAGAAAGATTTTTTGACATATTTCTAATAAAGGGTATGTGCCATGTTAAAATTAAAGGTGTTCCTCTTGGAACATATTTATATGTGAAAAGTAATTGGAAGTCATGAATATGTACAATATCAGCCGGATTTTGCTCCAATAAATTTTTAATTTCCTCTCCAAAATATTCATTTACTTGGTTGAATTCCGTAAAACCTTCCATTTCTTCAGCACGTTTTGTAAATCCCTTCTTATTATAATGGCATTCCTTATAAACAGCTTCTTTGAATTTGCTGTACTTTCGCATTATTTCGCTATCAATAGGTTCTTTTGGGACTCTATGGACCTCAATTCCTTTAACTTCGTCATAATTCTCTTCCCCAGAAGGTCTTAGATGGACTTCAACAACTTCGTTGCCTTTATTCCCCATTTCTCTAGCTAGGTTTAGAAGATATGTTGGAACTCCTCCAATATGCGGATAAAAAGATTGACTTGCATAGTATATTTTCATTAGTTATCCCTTTATATTAATTAGTAACCAATCATTTATATAGTTTACTCTAAATAATCATTGACTTTATGAAAGTAAAAACAAAAATATTAAATACAAATTAAAAGAATTCTTAATATATGGCATATATAATAGGTGTTGATATAGGAGGTACTACTATAGAAGCAGGTTTATTAAGGAGTAATAAGGTAATCAAGAAAATAGTAATAAAAACCCAGGCTAACAAAGGAAAAACTGTTGTAATAAAAAACATTATTTCTTCTATTTATAAATTAATGAATAAAAATGTAGCTGCTGTTTGTATAGGTTGCCCGGGTCCTTTAGACTACAGGACAGGTTTAATTGGCAAAACCCCTAACATTCCACTGCAGGGAGTGAATCTTAAAAAATTAATTAAAAATAGGTTCAGGAAAAAGGTTTATATCGATAATGATGCAAATTGTTTTGCTTTGGCAGAGTCTGTTTTAGGAGCAGGAAAAAAATATAATATAGTTGCAGGTTTAACGCTTGGAACAGGTTTAGGTTCTGCTCTTGTTGTTAACAAAAAAATATATCATGGCAAGTGCTTTGCAACTGAGATTGGCCATACTACCATTAATTTCAAAGGGCCAAAATCAAGATGCGGCAATGATGGCTGTTTAGAAAGTTATGTCTCTGTGAGGGGAATTTTATCAAGAAGTAAAGGACTAAATATAAGAAATACAAAAAAATTATTTGATTTAGCGTCTTTAGGCAATAAAAAGGCATTAGCTTTATGGCAAGAAACAGGGTTTTATCTTGGAGTAGGTATCACCAATATTATTAATACTCTTAATCCAGATATAATAATTGTAGGAGGCCAGATTGCAAATGCATGGCCTTATTTCAGTAAAAAGATGAAAGAGACAGTTAAGAAAAGGGCTTTGTTTGATTGTAAAATAGTTAAAAGTAAATTAAAAAATGCAGGTATATTAGGTGCAGGATTATTGGAGGATCATAGATAGAATTCTTTACTTTCTTTTAGCTTCTGCCCTTAGAACCATATAACCAGAGAAGAGTATTAATATTCCTCCAACCAAAGTGAATAAGCTTGGAACTTCCTTAAAAAACAGATAACCATATATAATTACAACAATAACCTCGATATATGCTATTACACCTATATGTTGGCCTTTTACATATTTTAAACCTGTTAGGTAGATAAATGATGGCAGTAAAGAAATAAAGAGGATATAAATTACAGTTAATACAGCTGCTTTTTGGGGTATTAGATATTCATTTGCCTTTATGAAAGGTATCCATAAAATAAATGCACCATACTGATAAACCATTATAGTGAGTGGCTTAAAAATTGTCATTAATTTTTTATTGGTTATAATGGAGATACCATAAAAGAGACCTGAAATCAAGGCAAGTATAACGCCGGATGTATCAGCTGAAGTTAGAGAAAAGCCAGTTTGGAAAAATATCAGGTAAACTCCAGAGAAAGATAACATCAGAGACAGAATGGTAGTTCTGTCTATTTTTTCCTTTAAAAATAATGGGGCGAGTAAGGCAGCAAAGATAGGTGCTGTATAATGAAGTAAAACAGTATTTGCAAATGTTGTCCTTTTGTATGCTTCAAAATAAGTAAATATCTGTATAGCTACACAGAGGGATGTTAGGATCAAGAGCCATTTATATTTAGCGGGCCATAACCCTTTTAGACCCCTTTTTAGAGAAAAAAGGGCAATAAGTATTGTGAAAGCCAATAATCCTCCATAAAACAAGAAAACCATGTTGGGGATATTGATCCATCTTACAAAAGGCCCTATAAAGCCAAATAACAACATAGATAACGCTATCAATAATCCGCCTTTAAGGTGCTCATTCATATTACTTCACCAACAACATATATGGAGCCAGTTACTAAGATTAAATCATCCTTTTTTACAATATTTTTTGCGTATTTTAATGCTTTCTTTGTATCTTTTATTATTATGTAATCTTTCTTTACACATTTTTCCAATATTTTTGGCTCTAATGCTCTTGGAATTTTTGGTTTTACCAGGATTGTCCTATCTGCTAATGGAATTAATTCTTTTAACATGCTTTTATGGTCTTTATCTTTAAGAAAACCAATTATTAGGTATAATTTTTTATATCCTTTTTTTATTTTTTTCAGTTCCTTTTTTAGAGCTTTAATTGCATCTATGTTATGTGCACAATCTACTAAAATATTTTTGGAAATAAACTCTAATCTTCCGTGCCATATTGTTTTTAATAAACCGTTTTTTATTATTTTTTTATTAATTTTTAAATTATAATATTGATTTAATCTATTAATGGTTTCCACAGCAACAGAAGCATTTTCCAGTTGAAAATCGCCTTTTAATTTTAGAGGAAAACCTTTTACTGGTTTGCCGTCTAGATATATTTTTGAATTTTTTTCTTTTGCTATTTTTTTAATGACTTTTAAAGCAACACCTCTTGCACCAGTTACTACCGGTATTCTATTCTTTATAATGCCTGCCTTTTCATATGCTATTTCCTCTATTTTTTCTCCGAGATATTGCTGGTGCTCCAGGCCTATATTGGTTATTACTGAGATTATTGGATTAACAAGATTTGTTGCATCTAATCTTCCGCCTAAGCCAACTTCACATACCAAAAAATCAATTTTTTTATCTTTAAAATAAAGAAAAGCAATTGCTGTAATAACTTCGAAGAATGTTTGTGATGTTATTGATGGCTTAACTTTTTTGAAATATTTTACTAAATCTTCCTTTGATATCTTTTTGTTATTTATAAGGAATCTTTCTCTAAAATCCTTTAAATGGGGGGAAGTATACATTCCTACTTTGTAGCCAGCTTCTTTTAGGATTGAAGAGAGCATTGCACATACGCTTCCTTTTCCGTTAGTTCCTGCAACATGAATTACTTTTAAAGATTTTTCAGGATTATTAAGCTTCTTAAGAAGAATTCTCATATTTTCAAGGCTGAGATTAAAGTCCCCTTTATGCTCAGAGCCTTTTAGGTTGTAAATATAATTTAAAGTTTGATTATAGTTCATAGGAAGAATTAATTCTAAGGTTATTAATAAAGTTAATGCCTAAATAACCTTACTCCGCTAAATACCATAGCCATCAGCTTTTTTCCTACGGAAAAAACTTGGGAAAAGGTAGGAATTTCGCTTACGCTCAATTCTAATGCCAATAACAATTAATGTCTGAACAACCTTACTCCAGAAAACACCATAGCCATGCCATACTCATCTGCTGCTTTAATCACTTCTTCATCGTTCTTGCTCCCGCCAGGATGGATAACTGCCTTAATCCCGGCTTCTGCTGCAGCATCAACAGCGTCCCTAAAAGGAAAGAAAGCGTCTGATGACATTACCCCCCCCTGAGCCCTGCCATCAGACTTCCTCTTTGCAATAATAGAAGCGTCTACCCTTGACATCTGGCCTACTCCTAAGCCATAAGCTGTTTTATTCTTACAAAATACAACAGAGTTTGATTTAGTATGTTTGTTAACTTTCCATGCAAACTTCAGGTCTTCAAGTTCTTCCTTTGTTGGCTTTCTTTTTGTGACAACCTTTAATTTTACTTTTTCAATATCAGGCCATTCCCTTGTTTGCACTAAAAGACCGTCTGTTATTTTTTTGAGTGTAATTCCTTCATTAGACTTCGTTACAGGGCCTGTTTCTAAAACCCTAATATTTTTCTTATTAGCTTTAATAAAATCTAAAGCGTCCTTCTCAAATTTTGGTGCAATTATAACCTCAATGTATTTTCCCTTTGTCTGCTCTGCAACTTTTAAATTACAGGTTTTGTTCATTGCAATAACACATCCGAAAGCAGACATTGGATCAACATTATAGGCCTCTTTAAATGCCTCTTCTATTGTTTTCCTGGAAGCAACACCGCATGGGTTGCAATGCTTTATTACAGCTACAGTCGGCTCTTCAAAGTCTTTTACCAGTTCAAAAGCAGCATCACTGTCTAAATAATTATTGAATGAAAGTTCTTTTCCCTCCATTAGGACCTTTGCGTTGAGCATTGATGTTTCTTTTTGGAATGGCTCTTTATAGATGGCTCCTTTTTGATGAGGATTTTCGCCATATCTTAAATCCCTCAATTTATCAAAGGTCAGGGTTAAAGATTCAGGAAGTTCTCCTTTTTGAAGCCTGTTTCTTAGGTAGTTAGAGATTATTGCATCATATCTAGCTGTGTGTTGAAATGCTTTTAGAGCAAGTTTTTCTTTTGTTTCTTTGCTGATATTCTTCTTGCCTTTTAATTCTTTAATTATTTCATCATAATCATTAGGATCAACAACTATTGCAACAGACTCAAAATTCTTTGCTGCTGACCTTACCATTGAAGGACCTCCAATATCAATATTTTCAATAACTTCTTCAAATTTAACATCCTTTTTCTTAACAGTAGCTTCAAAAGGATATAAATTGACAACAACCATATCAATCAATTCTATTCCGTGCTTTTTAGCCTGCTCAAGGTGCTCTTTTTTTGACCTTAAAGCAAGTATCCCCCCATGCACTTTAGGATGTAGTGTTTTGACCCTGCCTTCCATCATCTCCGGAAAACCAGTATATTCAAAAACATCCTTTACATTTATTCCAGCATCTTTTAATTTTTTGGCTGTTCCTCCTGTTGATAATATTTCAATTCCCAATTTAGAAAGTTCTTTGGCAAATTCCTCGATTCCTGTTTTGTCGGACACAGATATAAGCGCTCTTTTAATCATTTTCATTTACCTCATTTTAGAATATTAACCTTTTTCCCCTCAACTTTTAATTTCTTATCTCTGAACAATTTAATTCCCTTGATTATTATTTCCTGCTCTGCTTTTTGCACCTTTTCTTTTAAGCTGTCAACTGTTTCTTGCTCATCAACATTAACTTCTTTTTGCAGTATTATTGGTCCTGTATCTGCTCCTTCGTCAATGAAGATTAATGAGCAGCCTGTAACCTTATCCTTGTTTTTAAGGACTTCTTCATGAACATTTTTATCCATCCCCCCTGCGTACTTGGGAAGTAAGCTGGGATGTATATTCATTACCTTATTCAACCATTTTTGTACGAACCAAGAGGACATTAGTTTCATATAGCCTATTAATAGGACTAGTTCTATATTATGTTCTTCTAATAGCTTATCAACCTCTTTATCATATTCTTCTCTTTCTTTGTCTTTTGGGTCTAAGAAGATAGCTTTTAAATTATGTTTTTTGGCTCTTTCAAGAGTATAAGCCTCTTCTTTATTGCTCAAAACAAAAGAAATCTCAACATCTTTTAGTTTTCCTGATTCTATAGCATCAATTACTGCCTGTAAATCAGTTCCTCTTGTGCTTCCCAGTACGGCAATTTTCAAAATTCAAACCACCGTAGAATTAAAAAATCAGGTTTATTTATAAACTTTGCTGTTAAAGATTTAGTCTCTTCTGCAACTCCATACACTCCAAGGTATTCTCCAATAAACAGGCAATTGTCATTGGTCCTACGCCGCCAGGCACAGGAGTTATATAACCTGCTACCTTCTTAACTTCATCAAAATCAACATCTCCCACTAATTTATCATATACCTTATTAGTTCCAACGTCTATTACAATTGCTCCTTTTTTTACCATATCTTTTGTTATTGTTCTTGCTTTTCCAATAGCAACTACTAATATATCTGCCTGTTTTGTATATTTCTCTAAAGGCTTTGTTTTACTATGGCACATTGTTACTGTACAGTTTTTTTGTTGCAATGAGATAGAAACAGGCTTTCCTACAATATTTGACCTTCCTACTACAACAGCATGTTTCCCTTCTAGGTTAATACCCGTTGATTCTATTAATTTTATAACACCTTTTGGAGTAGCAGGGACTATTATGTTTTTTCCAATCAATAAGTTACCCATATTTATAGGATGAAAACCGTCTGCATCCTTATGAGGCAATATAGCATCAATTATTAGGTGTTCGTCAATATGCGCTGGTAAAGGTAATTGAACAAGCATTCCATGTATTTTAGGATTCTGGTTTAGTTGGTCTATGGTTTCTAAAAGCTTTTCCTCATCTACATCTTCGGGCAATAAGATTTTTTTAAAATTAAAACCAATTTCATTACATTTTTTCTCTTTCATATTTACGTAAACTTGAGAAGCAGGATTATCACCAACTAAGATAACAGCAAGGCCTGGCTTTTCCTTTAGTTTAGCTACCTTTTTCTTCAGCTCTTGCCTTATTTTCTCTGCTATTTTTTTACCGTCTATTAGTTTGGCTGTCATTTTAATCAAACTCCTTATAAATCGGAAACCCATCACATAGTTTTTTAACTTTTCCTTTAATTTCTTTCTTCAAATCTGTGTTTTCAGGCTCTTTCAAGACACTTATAATCCACTCTCCTATCTGCTCCATTTCCTTTTCCTTCATTCCCCTTGTTGTTAAAGAAGGGGTCCCCATTCTAATGCCTGAAGGATCAAAAGGACTTCTTGTTTCAAAAGGTATTGTGTTCCTGTTTGTGTAAATCTCTGCTTCTGCCAGTGCCTCAGAACCGATTTTTCCTGTAATCCCCATTGAAGTAGCATCCATTAGAACTAAATGATTATCTGTGCCTTTGGAAATAACTCTTATACCGTTGTCCATTAAAACTTTGGCTAAAACAGCAGCATTTTTCTTTATTTGCTTTTGATAGGGCTTAAAGTCAGGCTTCATCGCTTCCTCAAAACAAACTGCTTTTGCAGCTATAACATGCTCCATTGGACCTCCTTGCAAGCCAGGAAATACCGCTTTATCAATTGGCTTTGCGTATTTCTCTTTACATAGAATAATAGCACTTCTTGGCCCTCTTAATGTCTTATGGGTAGTTGTCATAATAATATCTGCACTTTTGCAGTCTTTATGAACTCCTGCCAAGATTAAACCAACAATATGCGAAACATCGGCCATATGAACAGCATCTATTTCATGTGCTATTTTAGTAAACTTATCAAAATCTATCTCTCTTGGATAAGCTGTTGCTCCTGAAATAATCATTTTAGGTTTTTCTCTGTTTGCTAGTTCTGCTAATTTGTTGTAATCTATCATCTCTGTGTCTTTTTCAACACCATAATGAACCATATTGTATAATTTACCAGAAAAATTAACAGGGCTTCCATGAGTTAAATGCCCCCCGTGTGTTAAGTCCATGCCCATTGCTTTATCTCCTACATTTAATATTGCGAAGTAAATAGCTTGGTTGGCGGTAGAGCCAGCATTTGGCTGGACATTAGCGTGCTCTGCTTTAAAGAGTTTTTTTGCCCTTTCAATAGCCAAATTTTCTATTTGATCAATAAATTGGTTTCCAGTATAATACCTTTTAGCAGGATAGCCTTCTGAATATTTATTGCTTAGCGGGGTTGCCATTGCTTCTAAAACAGCAACAGAAGCGTGATTTTCAGATGGAATCATGCACAGACCATTCTTTTGCCTGTTAATCTCTTTTGTAATTAATTCATAAACAGCCTTGTCTTTTTTCTTTAATGAATCCAGCATAATACCACCCTTAAAAATTAAGAAATAGCTTCTTTAAATATATTTCGGAAATGCCTTGCATTTCCAAAGCTAAAAAATGGTTTTGCCATTTTTTATGTTTCTATATTTCGCTGATTACTTTATCCAGCTTAACATCCCACTCATCTTTTGGTATTATCTCAAGAACCTGCATATTAAAAGCTAAACCAATAGTTTTTCCTTTGAAATCTTTTAAGAAATTATCATAATAGCCCTTTCCATAGCCAATCCTATGATTTTGTTTGTCAAAAACAACACCAGGAACAATCACCAAATCAATATCCTTTTTATCTATTTTTTTTATTTTTGAAGGCTCTGATATGCCGTATTTGTTCTTTTTATTTAATTCTTTGATATCTTTGATTATTGATGGAATTAAATTATCATCCTTAACTACAGGTACACATACCGTTTTATCTAATAATGATTCTTTTATCATATCTGACGTATTCACTTCAGAACCAAAGGAAACATAGAACATTATTGTTTTAGAGCTTTTATATTCTTCAGAATTGAATAATTTCTCTTTGATTATTTTAGATTTTTCAATAATTTTTTCCTTGCTTAACATATTTCTTTTTCTTAATATAACTCTTCTGTTTATTTGTTTCATTATACATCATCACTATTCCACTGCAATTTACCTTGTATTGCCTGTGCTATATTTGTCAGATGGTCTCCAATTTTCTCAAAATTCATCAGTAAATCAATAAAAACAACACCCGATATATGCTTACAGACTCCTTTGCCTAATCTATCTACATGCCTGCCTCTGTATTCAACAACAAGGCTGTTTATTTTGTCTTCTTTGTTTAATATGTTCTTTGCTGAAGTTTTATTTAGATCAGGTAATGCCTTGATGGCGTCATCTATCATTTCTTTTACAATCGAATCTATCTTTTTGACTTCTTCCTGAGCCATTTTGCTAAACTTTAAACCATAATCTATTTTTCTTTCTGCGAGTTCTGCTATATTTACAGCATGGTCTCCTATCCTCTCAATGTCATTGATAGAGTGAATCAAACAGGGAATCATAACAGCTTCTTTTTCAGTAATCTCCCTCTCTGTTATTTGAACTAAGTAATCGGTTATTGCCTCCTGCAGTTCATCAATCATACCTTCCCTGGCTAAGACTTTCTGTATCTCTTTTCTATTTTCATTATAGAAAGCTTTCATTGAATTTTCTACCATTTCTTTTGCAAACTTTAATGTTCTTAAGATTTCTTTTTTAGCAGCTTCTATGGCGATTGAGGGCGTGTTTAATAGACTCTTAGAAAGATATTTAGGCCCCCTTTCAACTATTAATTCTTTGCCTGGAATTACCTTTTCCATTAGTTTAGCAAATAAAGGAGTGAATCCAATAAATATTGCTGCATTTGCAATATTAAAAATTGTATGGAAATTAGCTATCTGTCTCATCAGATTATTTGAGCTGTGGATAGTTATAAATATATATAAAGGAAATAAGATTAGTGCAATGATTGTTCCACAAATCTTAAACATAACATGTACAAAAGCTGCTCTTTTTGCAGACAGGTTTGTTCCTATACTTGCCAAAATAGCTGTTATACAAGTGCCAATATTTGCTCCTAAAACAAGAGGTATAGATCCTCTTAGGTCTAATAAACCTACACCAGCCAAAGCTAAAATAATTCCGGTACTAACCGAAGAGCTTTGAACAATAGCGGTTGCTATTGTGCCTACTAATATGCCTAAAAGGGGATGATAGCTGAATTTCGTAAACGACTCTTTTATAATAGCACTTTGCCCTAAAGGTTTTACACCAGAAGACATAATACTTAAACCTAAAAATAAAATGCCAAAACCCAATATAGCCTCTCCTATCTGCTTTGTTCTTTTCCTTTTTCCAAACAGATACATTGCTGCTCCAACACCTACAATAGGTAGTGCATAATCTGTTAATTTAAAAGCGATTAATTGGGCAGTAATAGTTGTTCCTATATCTGCTCCCAATATGATAGGGATAGCTCGAATAAGCGTTATTAGACCAGCATTAACAAATCCTACAACCATAACTGTTGTTGCAGAAGAGCTTTGTATTATGGAAGTAACTAGCGCTCCTAACCCTACCCCTATAAACCTATTACTTGTTAAATGGCCGAGAATTTCTCTCATGCGCTGGCCAGCTGCTTTTTGCAGGCCATCCCCCATAATCCTAATGCCGAATATGAAAAGGCCTAGTCCACCTATGATGCTGAAAATTAAAGTTGTTAGATTAAAGTCCCCCATAAAAATGATTTAGGTAAGAGGTTGTTTATAAAATTTTTTATTTAGGACGTAGCTTTTCCATATGCCTAACCTTTTTCTCAATCAATTCCTTAGTCCCAATATCTTCCCTGTGGAATATAGGACCTTGTGCAGAGCAAACTCCATCTTCTGCTATTACCTGTGCTTGTTCTATGTCTGGAGCGATACCGACGAATGCTACTGCCCTTGAGCTTGTCATATATAAGTTATCGTCTCTTTTATCAACAGAGGCATAATAGACTTTTACATTACCTGGCACTTCTCCTAGGAATATTTTCTGGTTTTTTACAGGGTTTGTTGGGTATCCTTCCGGAACTGCATATTTACAAACAGTTGCCATATCTTCAAATTCTGGCCTTATTTTATGCAATGTTCCATTAATTATTGCCTGCAATACAGCAACAAAATCGTTTTTCATTATTGGAAGTACATTCATAGCTTCCGGGTCTCCTAATCTTGCATTATATTCTATTAGTTTGACCCCATCTTTTGTGCAGATAAAACCACCATACATAACTCCTTTGTATAATTCACCGCATTCTTTAAATATAGCTTCCCTTACTTTGTCTGTAATTATATGTGCCTCTTCTAGGTCTTGCTTTGTCATGAATGGAAGTAGTTTGCCTGTGGAGTATGAGCCCATTCCGCCTGTATTAGGTCCTTTATCATCAACAAATGCTCTTTTATGGTCTTGCACAGGAGGACAATCAAATAATGTTTTACCATCTGTAAAACATTGCAGAGAGAATTCTTCACCTTCTAATTTTTCTTCGACAATAACTGATTTGTGTTGTTTTAATACATCTTCACAGTATGTATATGCCTCTTCTTCTGTCTGGAAATGGTCACCTTGTACTTTAACTCCTTTACCGCCGGTTAACCCATCCGGTTTTATTACAATGTTAGGGTTAAGTTCTTCTATAAATTCCATCACCCCTTCTACGCTTTCAAATACTCTGAATTTTGGTAAGCCAGGTATCTTATACTTTTTCATTAAGAGTCTTGTAAATGATTTGGATGTTTCCAATCTTGCTAACTCCTTTTTTGGTCCAACACAGGGAATATCTATTTGTTCCAGCGCATCAACAACACCATTTTGTAAAGGGTCCTCTGGTCCAATAACAGCAAAATCCGTTGCTACTGACTTTGCAAAATTTTCTATCTCCTCTAAATCATCATATTTTCCAATCTGAACTTGCTCTGATAATCTAGCAATGCCCGGATTATTGGCCTTCATATAAGAGAATAGCTTTGGTTTTTGTGGGGAATTAACGATTGATTCTGCTATTACATGCTCCCTGGCTCCATTTCCGATTAAAAGTATGTTTACCACAATAATCACTCTAGAAAAAAGAAAATAAGGTTGTATTTATAATTTTTGGGCTTAATACCCCTTCAAACTTTTCTGTACTCCTTTGCCTGTCCAGCAGTAAGTGCATAATTTCTCTTTTGGCATACCTATTGCTTCAATCATATCTTCCAATAATTGATATTTCAGTGAAGTTACACTTAAATCCTTGGCAATCCAATCGACCATTTTTTTGTATTTTTCTGAATTTTGATTAATATATTCAGAAACATCTTCAATGTCTTTTCCTTCTAACGCTCTTATAGCCCTTCTTGCAGCTAATTCATAAATGCTTCTTGTAGATAAGTTATATATGCAGGGAAACATCAAAGGAGGGCAAGCTGGTCTTATATGGATTTCTTTTGCACCAGCATTTTTTAATTTTGTTATTGTAAAATTTTTTAGTTGTGTACCCCTGACAATAGAGTCTTCACAAAGGATAATCCTATTACCTTTAATCGTTGCTTCATTTGCTATTAATTTCATTAAAGCTACCCTATCCCTTATTTCCTGTGTTAGGGGAGTATAGCTTCTTCCATAGCCAGGGGTGTATTTAAATAAAACTCTCCTGAATGGCTTGCCTGATTCCATTGCATAACCAATAGCATGAGCTGTTCCTGAGTCCGGAACACCGGCTATAACATCCACTTCAATGTTATCTCTTTTTGCTAAAAATCTTCCGCAGTTTTCTCTTACCTTTTCCACATTTATCCCTTCATAAGAAGAAGCAGGAAATCCTGTGTATATCCATAAGAATGCGCATATCCTGTTATTTTGGGTGCCTTGTTTTTTTGTTTCAATTCCTTTATTGTTTATAAAGATAATTTCTCCTGGTTCCATGAATTTTTTTATTTTAAAGTTTAGGTTTGGAAAGCTGCATGTTTCACTTGCTATTGCAACTTCATTTTCGTTTTCTCCAATAACTAATGGAGTAACTCCACTTTTATCCCTAGCAGTATAAATTCCTTTATTTGTTAACAAAAGCAGGGATATAGAGCCATTAATTTTATTATGCATCTTTTCTATGCCATCTATTATTGAATCACCTTGATTTATTAAATTGGCAACAAGTTCTGTTGTGTTTATATAACCATGAGATATCTCAGAGAAGGAAACACCCTTTCTTATTAATTCCTGCACTAATTCATTTTTGTTGGTTATTAAACCAGCACAGCATATAGCAAAAGGTCCAAATTTACTTTCAAAGCTAAGCGGTTGCGGGTCTTTGTCTGATACCACTCCAATACCCAAATTGCTTTTTATTTCCTCAGAACCCTCGTAGAATTTTGATTTAAATTGTGAATTAGAGATATCATGAATCTTCTTAATAGGTCTTCCGTTTTCGTCAATAAAGGCTATACCGCCATATTCTGTTCCCAGATGAGAGTGATAATCAGTTCCATAATATAATGTAGAAATACAATTATTGTTGCTTACAATACCAAAGATGCCACTCATTGATCTTCCCCTATCAAATGAGAAAGCAGGTTATATTTAAAGGTTGTTTAGAGTAGTGTAGTGGTAAAATCTTAATAGAAACCTTTATAAAGACAGAATAAATCTTTTACATTATAAAATGAGTGGTGAAATCCACGAAGAATGTGGCATTGCTGCTGTCTCTTTAAAGAGGGACAGTAAGGCTTTGTTTTATCTCTATAGGCTTCTTCTTAACCTTCAGAATAGAGGCCAATTATCTGCCGGTGTGACAACTTATAATAAAAATAGGCCGCAGCTTCTTAATACATACAGGAATATAGGGACTGTTAATGAGGTTTTTAGAACAAGCAATGTGGAAAAGAGCATGCAGATATTCAGAAAATATGCAGGTAATAGAGGTATTGGCCATGTTAGATATGCAACATTCGGAACAGATGATAAAGCATATGCACAACCATTTGAAAGAAAGCATGGAAGGTTATGGAAATGGTTCAGTTTTGGTTTTAATGGTAATTTAGTGAATTTTGAGGAATTAAAAAAACCTTTAATTGAAAAGACAGAGTATCACTTTATACTTAATAATGATACAGAGATTATTATGCATTACCTTGCCAGAGAATTGAAAGGGAACAGGAAACCTAACTTAAAAAATGTTTTTTACAATCTGAGTAAGAAGTTTGATGGTGCTTATAATATTTCTTTTATAGATGCTTATGGTGATTTATCTGTTTGCAGGGATCCTCTTGGATTCAGGCCTTTATGCTATGCAATTAAAGATGGAGATTTGTTTATAGCTTCTGAAAGCAACGCTTTGATGAATATTGGTGTCCATAACTTTAAGTCATTAGAGCCAGGAAAGATGATTACAGTGCAGAATGGGAATATTAAGATTCAGAGATTTGCGAAATCAAAAAGAAAAGCGCATTGTATGTTTGAGTGGGTTTATTTTGCAAATGTTGGCAGTGTTTTAGACGGAAAATCTGTTTATGTTACAAGAACAAAGTTGGGAAGGGAGTTGGCAAAGTTAGAGACAGAGAAAATTTCTGAAGATCATATTGTTGTCCCTGTTCCAGATACTGCAAAGGCTGCAGGAGACGCTTATGCTTATGAATTAGGCGCTCCTTCAATGGAAGGATTGATAAGAAACAGATTTGTTGGAAGGACATTTATTGAAGGAGACAAAAGAGAGGATAAGGTTGTGAGTAAATACACTGTTGTCAAGGAGATTTTGAGAGGCAAGAAGGTTCTTTTGGTTGATGATAGTATTGTTAGAGGAACAACTTCTAAGCAGATTGTAAAATTTTTAAAGAAAGTTGGGGGAGCTAAAGAGGTTCATATCAGGGTTACTTGTCCTCCCATCAAATCCCCATGTTTCTACGGAATTGATATGTCAACTGTAGGAGAGTTATTAGTTCCAAGATATGAGAAAAGGTTGAATCCTGAGAAAACATCTGAAAAGGTTTTAGCTAAGATAGCTAAGGATTTAGGTGCAGATTCTTTGATTTATCAGACAATCCCCGGCTTAGTGAGAAGTATAAGGTTGCCGCAAAAGGATTTATGCCTGGGTTGTCTGACTGGGAAATATCCTACTTCCTGTGGGAGAGCTACTTATTTAAAGGCATTGAGGGACTTTAAAGCTGGCAGGAAGGGGAAAAGGAGTTATGAGTGTTAAATATACTCTATTGTGCTAGGTGGTTTTGGAGTAATGTCGTAGACTACTTTTATGACTCCAGGAATTTCTGTTGTTATTCTTTTTACAATCTTTTTTAGGATGTTGTAAGTGATTTCTGTTATCTCAGCTGTCCTTGCGTCTTTGCTTTCTATGCATCTGACTGCAATTATATTTCCATAATTTCTTCCTTTTGCGTTTTCATCTCCTTTCATTGTTGCCTTGTCTTTGAATAAGACAGCTAAGCATTGGAATGGTTTTAATGGCATTAGTTCTTCTTCTACTATATTGTTTGCTTTTCTTATAATTTCAACTCTTTCTTTTGTTACTTCTCCAATGACCCTTCCTACGAGTCCAGGACCTAGAAATGGCATTGTGTTGAATCTAGTTTCAGGAACACCTAATGCTTTTGCTACTTCTCTGACTTCCCATTTGACTAAGTCGATTAATGGCTCAACTGTTTTAAAGCCGTATTGCTGTTCCGGGTCAATTCCTATCTGAGAAAGAATATTATGTTGTGTTTTTATTCCTGCTTGGGTTTCTTCCACGTCAGGCTTTATTGTCCCCTGCAGCAAGCATTTTGCTCCTGATTCCTTTACAACTTCGCCCAAGACCTTATAGAAAGTATCTCTGAAGATTTTTCTTTTTTCTTCTCCATCTTCTTGTCCTTTTAGAGCTTGAAAGAATCTATCTGAAACGTCTTTAACTTCTACGTTTATTCCTATTTCTTTGAATCTTTTTTGTATTGTTTCTGGTTCATTTAAGCGCATCATTCCTGTATTTAGGAAAATATTTTTGCATTTTTCTCCTAGCGCTTTATGGCCTAAGACAGCTACTGCAGAACTATCTATGCCTCCGGATAAAGCGTTGATTGCTACCTCATCACCAACTTTTTCTTTTATTTCTTTTACTTTTTCTTCTATGAATTTTTGGATATCTACCATCTTACTACCCATTAGATTTTAAGTACAAATCCAATCTAACTTATCTTCTTCTATGGCTTTTTTAATCTCCATAGCAATTCTTTCACCATAAGAAATTGATTCATGATGTAGATAACTGGAATATGGGGTTGAGATTGTTCCCGGAGAGCCAGGTATACGCATAGAAACATCAAATATGACTAATTCTTCTTTTCCTTCCTCTGCTGCAACTGCTCCCTGCAATGCAAATGGGCCTATAATTCCAGGAGGATGTTCTTTTTTGCAGGTTTCTACAAATTTCTCACCAATTTTGAAGATTTTTTCCAGAATAGATTCTTTGGTTGTTACTGCAATATGCCCTGTTTCAACCAGTTTAGGTTTTAGATATTTTAATACTTCAAGTTGAACGTCTGCTGGCAGCCTTAACAAGCCATCTAAATTGGTTTGCCTTCTTGTGTCTGTTCCCATTAACTCCAGTTCTTCTGTTAAAGGTGAATAGAAATAATTAAAGTTGACCTGTGCTCCAACAATGTACTCCTCGATTACTGCCTTTTTTAATGCTTCCTGCGTTATTATTTTTTTTGCTAATAACTCTTCTGATTTTTTCTTATAACTTTCTTCATTGTTGCAGAAGAAGAATGCTCTTTCATAACCTCTAGCTGCTTCTGCTACTTTTACAATTACCAATCTCTCTATATCTTTTGGATTTTTGAATATTTTAGGAATCCTTATTCCTGCTTTTTGTAATAGGTAATATTGGTTTTTAGGAACATCTCTTTCTTCTAGTTTAACCATTGTTCTTGTTCCGAATATCGGAACTTTGAATTTTTTTTCTATGTCTTTAAAGTCACAATATACCCAGAAATACCTGTTGTGAATGAATATTGTGTTCAATTCTCTCATTTTGTTTTGTACATCTTTCTTTATGATATCTTTGAATTTGTCTACTAGGATGATTTCATCAATTATTCCTCTTCCGTCATCTCTTGCTTTATAGTATTTTGCATATGTCTCTTCTCTTCCTTTTTGGCATACCGCTACTGTTCTAAAACCGAGTTTTTTAGCTCCTCTGCATACGTCTAATGCTGAATGGCCTCCTAATACACCTATTGTGATGTTTGTTTTATCATAATTTTCCAGGATTTGAGAAATTTTTGTTGAGGATTTTACTTTTATGATTTTTTCAGTGACATCTCCCAGCTTTTCAAAAAAATCCTCATTTTTATCTTCTGTTCTTCCTTTGACTTCTTTAACTTCAATATGAACCCCTTTGAAGAATTTCCTGAACATTCCTTTTGGTGGTTTTGGGGTTGTTTTTTTATTTATTTTTTTTCTTGCTCTTTTTTGGATTTTTTTCTTTGTCATTTTTAACCTAGTACCTTGCTTAACTTATTTTTCTCTATAGCCATTTTTATCTCTCTAGCAATTCTTCTTCCAGTTGACATTGGCTCTTTGTATCTTAACCAAGTGTAAGGCGAGCCATAAATATAAGGGTTAGTACCAGCAACGATTCTTGCTGAGATTTCAAAGGTTATGATATCTTCATCAGGCGTCATTATTGTTTCCAGACAGAAAGGGCCGAACAAGCCTCCTTTAACTAATTTTTTGCTGATTTTAACTACATTTTCTCCTTTTTGTATATATCTTGGTAAAAAGGACTCTCTTACAACTACAGGTATATTTCCTACAATAACATAGCTAGGATCAACCTGCTCTTTTGGAAGCGCCATCTGGTCTCTTGCTGAGATTCTTCCCAGGCTGTCTACATTGCTTTCGTATCTTTTGTCAAAGCCCATTACTTCTGTTTCATTTGTTAGAGGGGAGTGGAAGTAATGTGCGTACATATGTACGCCTAGGATATATTCCTGCATGACATATTTTTTTTCCTGGTGTAGTTTTATCTTTTTTTGGAAATCTTTATAGTTCTTTGCCAGGAAATAACCCTTACCACCATCTGCTCCGTGGAATTTAACAATTACCGGTTTGTTTATTTCTTCTGGCTTTCTGAATATTCTCGGCAGTTTTAGGCCTGCCTGTTTTAGCCATTTTCTCTCCAAGGAACGGTCTGATTCCCATTTTAGGATTTTTTTATTTCCAAAATAGGGTACTTTTAGATTTTCTATTCTTTCGAAACCCATATATGTAATGAAGGAAGCATGAGGTATTAAGATGGCCTTTTCTTTGATTAAATTATCTTGTGTTTTTTCGAATTCCTTGAAGTTTTTTATTGTTATTATTTTATCTGCAACTTTAAATTGTTTGTAGGGTTTTTCTCTTCCCTTTATGCAGATGCAAATTGTAGAGAAGCCTTCGTCTTTCGCTCCTTTGAGTATTTGTAACGCAGAATGAGAGCCTAATGTAGCTATTTTATATGATTTATCTACCACCATATAAGCAGAAAGATGATGTTATATTTAAATCATTCGGTTTTTGATAGTAAAACTTATTAATATCAAAATTTTACAATTTCCTATATGAAGGGGGTTGTTTTTAGTTTAATTTTGGCATTAGTTTTGGTAGGTTGTGCTACAGAAAAATCTATGAAAGAAGAAATAAAAATTGAAAAGGAGGTTGATATTATGAAGTTAAGAAGCAATGATTTTAATGAGGGAGATATGATTCCTTCAAAGTTTACATGTGAGGGACAGGATATTAATCCGCATTTAGCATGGGATGATGTGCCAGAAGGTGCTAAAAGTTTTGCATTGATTTTTGACGACCCTGATGCTCCTTCAGGAACATTTGTGCATTGGTTAGTTAAGGATATTTCTGCAGATGCGAGAGAAATACAGCAAGATAGTGTCCCAGGCACACAAGTTGCAAATTCTTGGGGAAAAGAAGACTATGGTGGGCCATGTCCACCTGCTTTGCATAGGTATTTTTTTAGGCTATATGCTTTGGATGTTGAAACTTTTGAAGCAAACAGCAAGGCTGAATTTTATAAGCAGGTTGAGGAGCATGCTATTGCTAAAGCAGAGTTGATGGGGAAATTTCAAAGAAGCTAGTCACTCGTCCCTAACATTCCTTATCAAGTCAGGCATTAGTTTTTTTTCTGCTTTTCTTAAGTGCTCTCTAAAAGTAGAAAGAGAAATTCCTGCTTCTTTAGCTAAGTCTTTTAGCTCTACTTTTCTAGGAAAATCATAATATCCTCTTTGGGTAGCTATTTCTAAAGCTCTTTTCTGGCCTTTTGTCAGGAATGGCATTACCTGCGGGAAATAGATTTCATTTAATTTTTCATTCTGTATTTTTAATATTTTAACTTCGAAATGCTCTTTTTGTAAGTTAATGATAAAATTTCTTAGTATTTGCTCATCCCATGAGCCTATTTCCCAGCTTTCATATCCCTTTTCATCCACAACTACTGGTTTTATGAAGAATATTTTATTGTTATAGTGGGTAGTTGGTATGGTGTGCTGTGCAGGTATTTCATTGACAAAAAATATTGAGTTTCCTTGGACTTCCAGGTTGTGAATTGCAGGGTCATCTTTAATGTCTTCAATAAATCTCTGTATTTTGTCACTATCCCCTACTAAAGTTTCGAAATGGGAGAAATATGATTTATCTCCTTCTTTGTAGGAGTTGAATGGGATTCCTATAGAAATAACATGGAATCTTTTGCATCTTCTTCCTATTACACAGTCTTCATGTTTTAGTTTTAGCTTAGCAACCCACATTGTAAAAACCTTAATTATTTAGTTGTGCTACTTTAACATATTTTGTTAGGGGCGGGACACGCAATTTAGTTGTGTACATTATGGGGAGGTTATAAGTATTTAGCGTAGCTAAATACTACCTCAATAGTGAGGGTTTAAATAGTTTGTTGTTTTATATTTTAGAATTAGATTTATCCTGCCTTCTTTAGGTAAGCTTTGAGGTCACGTATTTGTTCTTTTTCTAATAAATCAGATACTATTTTTGCAGGAGCAAGCTTAATATTTTTTGGATCAATTCGTTCTTTTAAATAGTTTTGGGTATAAGAATTAATTTCTTTTTTTAGGTCATTTGCTTGTGTTTCCACGCTTTTAAGTATTCGTTCGTCCGGAAATTTATTGTAGATTAGTAAATACTCAAAAGCAATTACAGAGTTTTTATTACAAAAAGTGCAGGATGTTGCTTTTCTACCTTCTTTATGTATGCGACTTACTATACGAGTTGCCATATCTTTTAATCCTGCATCATTTATCTCTTTCTCTGTGAAACTGTTACCTCCATTTAAAGAATATCCAAACCTTACTCCTACTTCTCCTAGGAATGTAATAAAAATAGCTACTCCTTCATTACTGAGGTAAAGGTTTTCCCTTTTACCATCTAATCCCATATATTTCTGATATCCTAGTCTTTCCATAATTTTGTCATAGGGCGAGTTATCCTCAACTTCTTCTTCAAATGAAATTAACTTAGCTGGTAGTGGGTTAGCATCAGATTTATCTGTCCTTTTAACTATACTACCAATATCTTCTTTATTAGTATCTACCATGGTAATCCCTCATTCATCATTCCAGAATGCTGATTTTTTTATAAATCTTTGTAAATCAGAGACTTAGGTGTATGAATTCACTTCCTCTTGCCTTTGTACCTTCCCCTTTTCTCAACCTTTTCTAATCTTTCAAGAACTTCATGAGCATCTTTTGCTTCTTTCTTATATCCTTCCAAAGCAGCCTTGAAACATTTTTCCCAGATTTTATAATGTTTTGATTCTAAAGCTTGCTTTAAAAGATGTAAATCAACTGCCTTGTCTTCTATTTTGTGGGAGAAAAAGCTCAGGCCGAAATCAATGAAATAGATTATATTATTTTTTTTATTTAAAATAAAATTAGAGGTTGTTAAATCACCATGAATAATACCTTGGTTATGTAAAATGGCAATTTTTTCTCCTAATTCATTCATTAATTTTTTATAATTTTTTTCATTTATAATATCTCTTAATTTATTTCCTTCTATAAACTCCATTATTATTTTTTCTTTATCATTACTTGTTATTAATCTTGGAGCAGGGAAATCAATAGACGATAATTTACCAAATATCTTTGATTCTCTTCTTGTTCTTGATTTTCTTAGTTTTTCGTCTATTTCTTTTATTCTATAATCTTTTTTGAA